>Ga0163153_10000564_pt1 | contig 64941 bp, 46 predicted proteins | sample OliLakLV19MP6IB1_FD_148629 | JGI IMG/M metagenome (GOLD analysis project Ga0163153, IMG submission 148629) | Freshwater microbial mat bacterial communities from Lake Vanda, McMurdo Dry Valleys, Antarctica - Oligotrophic Lake LV.19.MP6.IB-1 | ecosystem: Environmental > Aquatic > Freshwater >... | reverse complement strand
CTTCAAGAAGACCGAACGCGGACGATTCGCCGTCAACAAGTAGCCCTCGTCGCTGGCTTCCGCCCAACGCCCCACGTTCGCCCCGTCGGGGCGTTTTCTTGTTGGTCGCCTCGCTGGCCAACGCCCGCCGCCGAACGCGACGTGGGCCAACCAGGGCGACGACGCGCGGCCGTAAATGACCCGCCCACTGGGCCGGTTGGGATCGAACCCTGATCATTGCTTCTCCTCGTCCAAGCCGTCAATACAGGCCGACTCGCCCGCCAATTTCTCTGCCGTCGCGCACCGTAGGGTTTTGTCAACCTCGCCGGTATTGCCACGGCGGTAGCGGATAACACCGCGCGCCAAGATTTCGCAGACCAGACGTAAACGATCGATTTCAAGGCCCATGCATTCGTTCTCCGACCTAAGTTCCGATAATGACGAAACCATTCACCCCTCCGCGTCCAAATTGGTAATCTGAAAAGACCTGGCGGTAGGCGATGCTTCCGCGTTGGAAAATTCGGACACTGAAAACAAACTGTGCCTAACCCCGTGGCTGTTCCCGCGGGCGTCAAGAGAGATTTCGGCAGGGTAGTACCTACGCGAAAGGCTGCTACCGTCGCGCACCGTCGCGACGGTTCCCATTGCGCCTAATACTCTTCTCGCGCGTGCGCGCCCGTGCGCGTGTAATAAGTTGGAGACATCGTGACGGTGCGCGACGGTAGTTCCTGTAAGTCTTGGTGGCGCAAAGCCATACGGCTGCCGCCAAGGCGATCGTCATCGCGACGGTTGTGCGACGGTCTGCGACGGTGCGCGACGGTAACTTGGTCATGACTGGCCCCCTTTCAGCTCAATCCCGGCGTAGAACGGCAGGTCGCGAGCGCCGCGGCGACGCGTAATGCCGGCAACCGCGGCGGCCAGATCGCGCCCGAAGGCCTGTTTCGTGCTGACCAACGTGCGCCCTTCACGTTCGCACCACTGTTTCCACGCTTGGTACAGCTCATCGACCCAGACGCGGCAGCCAGGCCCGACCACGCATTCCGCACGGACGAAGGCAGTCACCGGCGACGACAGGTCTTCGATCTCTTGCACCACGTCGCGGACGCTGCTGGGCAGTACGAAATGACCGCGCTGGCGCAGACGGTGCCAGCCTTCGATCGCCCAGTTGAGGATGCCGGGCAATTCGCCGAGCAGCCGAGCGGTGAGTGCCACGTCCTCTTTGCCGTAGAAGCTTTCCGTGAGCCGCAGGATCACGAACCGACCCGCCAACGCGCCGCTGGCGTCGGTGAGCCGCGGAAACTCGTTCGTGAGAAACACGAAGCGGGTGGGCAGCTTCATGGTCACGCTGGTCAGGTGTTTTCGGTCCACCGTCAGCGTGTCTTCGCCGCTGATGCACAGCAGGCGCTCCACGACCGTGGCGATATTCTCGCCGTGAAAGCGGGCATCGCTGACGATGGCCAGCGTCTTGCCGATTAGCGGTTGCAGTCCAAACGGTCCGGCCAGACTGGAGGTCGTGGGGCCACAGACGTTCCCGGCGCCGATTAGCTTGGTCAGCACCCGTGCCATGGTCCCTTTGCCGCTACGCTTAGGCCCAACCACGAGGAGCATCTTCTGTTGCGAGGTATCGCCGGTCAGGCAATAGCCGAACCATTCCTGCAAGAGATCGAGCGACTCCATGTCGCCATCGAAGAGTTGGTGGAGAAATGCGTACCAACCTCGCGGTTCAGGCGCGCCGGGGTCGGGATCGAACTCGAGCGCGGATGACGAGAAGAAGAGAGGCGACGCGGGCAGTCGCTGCATCGTGGGCAGATGAAGTAGAAACGAACGACAGGGAACGATCTCGCCGGGCGACGGTCGATGGCCCGCGCCGTGCAGCCAGGAGGGACAAACGGTAGTCGCCGGCAAATGACAATAAGCCTTGAGCGATTCCAAGGCGGCTTTGACCGTGGACGGGTTCGACTGGAAATCCACGAGTTCCAGTTCGCCGGTGCCGCGATTAAGTACGTAGCGGAGCGCGTCGTGTAGCCAGACCTGCAAGCTGCCTTTGACGGCGTTATCTTCCAGTTCGCCGTAACGATTATTGCGCCAGGCCGTCAGCGCGCCGGCGTAGCAGTGGATCGTCCGTCCGTCAGGGTGCAAGTAAAACTCCCGCACGAACGACTCAGCCGTCGGCAAGGTGCGCGCGGGCGAGAGGACGAGTTTACCGGACTGCGGTTCGCGGTTGCCCAAGGGAATGCAGCCGTCTTCCGCCAGTTCCAATGCCTGCGCGCGCCGACAATGCGACTCCGCGTCGCGGAGACGCTGCACGATTTCTGCATCACTCCAATCCCGGGGGAATGGCCGCTGTCCGGCATACTCGCGGATCAGCGCCACGGCTGTCGTGTCATCAAGATCGTGCTCGACGGCCCGGCAGGCGGCCGAGAACAAGCGCCGAGAGCCATCGCGTTGATCGGCAATCCGGATTCTGAACATCGCCGCCAGGCAGCGGGCTGCGCGATCATCCGCAGCAGATGGCGCTAGGAGCGTGCTAGCGGGAGTATGTGGCTTTGCTGAGGCACGTTTCTGATGCTCGAGTGCCGGGCGTTTCTCGCCTAGCTCGATCAGCACGGCCTCAGCCAATCGTTGCGCGCTTTCAAGCAGTAACGCCGGATCAACTTCGGCTGGCTCCTGTTGTTCGTCGTCCCAGGCGATCGGTTCGCCGATTTCGTGCGTGCTGGGCGGGAAGACCGTGTGCGTTCCCGTGGAGCGAACCTCCACGATCATGCCCGACGAGCGACTGGAGAATTTTTTCGTGACCAGCGGGGCGGTGACGCGATACAGCCAATGCGAGCGAGGTTTGGCGGGCCGACCGAACACTAACGCCGTCGGCGGCAGGAACTGCGCCGCCAGTTCCACGGCCCGCTGGTGGTCGAGGTCCACATCGATCAACCAGCCTGATGGCTCGCCCAACAGCACGCTGATGTTCTGCGGCTGGCCGTTGAAATGCTGATCGAGTTGGTCACTTGTCAGCCGCAGTTGCTCCCAGCGTTTGAAGCCAGGGTTCTTGCTGCGGTGTGGCACGGGAATGACGGACCAGCCGCGCTGGAGGTAGCGTTGCGCGGCTTGTCGCGCCGAGGCGCGCGCCGGTACCTGTGGGCTGTCAAGCTCCATGGGTATCGTCCTCCGTGGCCAGCCCATCCGCTTGGCTTTCCCCGCGCTCCTGAGCGATGCGAGCCAGCTCTGACGCAATCCACATCAAGTCGGCGTCGTGAAAAACGCGAGCGTGGCCGGCCCAGCCGGTGGGTGGAATGTTTCTGGTGCGGATGACGTACTCAACGCGATGCAAGGGCTGTCCCAATCGCCTTGCGATCTCTCCGACGGTTAACAGCGATTCAGGCTCGGACATGCACGGGTTCCCCTTTGGCTGGCATCCGTTGCCGGATGTTCCGCATCCGCAACATGGCCCTCTATCTATAAATGTGGGGAACTCTGTGACCGTCGCTCGGGAACCGTGTGACCTTTTTCCGGGAACGGCTATCATCGGCCGGAATGTTGGCATGGGCGGCGGCGCGATAAGATGAATGAGACCAAGGAGTTCCTCGGAGGATCGGCATCAGCATGAACGAGCAGGAGAACAGTCCCGCGATCCTCGCCGGCGAGGCCTTCATGGCCGCGTTTGCCGATGACCCCCAGGTCCAGCGGTCCATGGCCAAGGCCGCCTTTCGACTGCGGGCGTTCGCGGCCGGAATCAACGCCATCGGCGTCACGCAGCGACAAGTGATGGAGACGATCGAAAGTGAATGCGCTGCCTTCCAGAATCTGCTAAAGGAACTTGTCGGCGAGCAGCAGCAATGGATGCAAGCCAAATTGGCCCCATTACGGGACGCGCAAGAACAGGCGTTCGCTGAGTTGACTGCGGAGATTCAGCAGTCGCACGACCAGTTGAAGGACAACCTCGCTACGCACGGCTTCGACCCGCCGAACGACTTGGAGGAGTGGGAGGGGCTGGCGCGGCTAGCCGACAAGGAGCCAGGCGCGATGACGATGGCCGAGATCTATGATTGGGCCATCGCCTGGGCCAAACGGGAGGTGCTGCGGCTCAAAATCGCTCGCGGCGAAACGCCGATTCAGAGCGGCAACCAGCCGCCTTTGCAACGAGTTGCCCGTACGGCGGAAGACGCCAGCATTCGTCGGGATGAGCACGACTTGCGCATCGCACGATGCATGGGGAAGCGGATTTATCTGGGTCACGACACGCAGGTGAGCCGGCTATTTTGGCTATTAGCATCGCCGGTGGGCCGAGCCCACACGCTCGCGGAAGTGCAGCGCGCAATCGACGGGATCGAAACGCCCCGCGACATGGACGCTACGGGCGAAGAGTACCAGAAGGCAAGTCAACGCGTACGCAAGGCGATTTCCAAACTACGCGCAGCCATCGAAGAGGGCGGCGCCGCGGACCACGTGTTGATCGTCCGCGCTGGCAGCCAAAGCGACCCGGAATACACGCTGGTTCTCAGGTTCGGCACTGATGAGTGATCAACTCTCATTGCAGCTGCGAGCGCACGTTTTATCGGCCAGACTCAGAATACAGCGCGAAGGCGTTGCGAAAAGATCTCGCGAAGGGACCATTGTTCTGTTGCGCCAAGGCGCCTCCGGAACCCCCGAAACAGACCTCCAAAGGCTGCGCACTCTCAAAAACCTGGTCGGCGATGCAATGATTGCGTTGAAATAGGGTCATTTTTTCCATAGTCCATGATGCGTTCAGTGCGAAGGGCGACATGATCCGCTATGGCGGATCTTCGGTGCAGTCCTCACTCGGCTAGGCCGCGTAATACACGAAGCAGCTTGTTTTGACAAGGTACTGGCAATGGTGGTCAAAACTCCTAATGGACCTCTTAATCCAAGGGTTGCCGTGATCGGCGCGGGCATTTCTGGGCTAATCGGCGCGCGGACGCTCGTTGATCTCGGATTCGAGGTGACCGTCTTCGAGAAGAGCAGAGGGCTTGGAGGCAGGACGGCGACGCGGAGAGCCGATCCGGCGCTCAGCTTTGATCACGGCGCGCAGTATTTCACCGCCCGGGATCCCCATTTCGTCCAACAGGTCGAGACTTGGATTGCACGGGGAATCGTCGCGGAGTGGACCGGTCGGATCGTGACGATCGAAGGAGCGATGGCCTGGCCGAAGATCGAACAGCCGCGGCGCTACGTCGGAGTGCCCGGGATGACGGCCATCGCACAACACCTCGCCGCCGCATTGCACATCTGTCGAGACACAAGAATCGTTCGGCTCGACCATGTCGATCAAGCATGGCAGGTCATGGACGCCATCGGACAGGAGCACGGGCCGTACAGCCACGTGATCGTGTCGCTCCCTTCTCCGCAGGCGGCGGACTTGCTCTTCGACCATGCCTTTGCCGCCGAGACGCGAGCTATTCCGATGACGCCTTGCTGGGCAGTGATGGCCGCTTTTGAAAGGCGCATCGAAGCTGCCTGGGACGGGGCGTTCGTTCATGGTTGTCCGCTGGCATGGGTGGCTCGCAATAGTTCCAAGCCGGGTCGCGATTGCTCAAACGATTGCTGGGTCCTGCATGCCTCGCCGGATTGGTCGGCGGCACATCTAGATGACGATCGGGATTCCGTAAAGGCGACTCTGCTCAGCACTTTCGCCGAGATCACGGCCGCACCCGCACTAAACCCGGTCCACCTCGATGCCCACCGCTGGCTGTATAGCGCCACCCCGCTGTTGCTCGATCGGTTGGTGCTAACCGATCACGACGCGGGGCTCATCGTTTGCGGCGACTGGCTGGCTGGGGGCCGCGTCGAGGGAGCCTTCCACTCCGGCGTCGCCGCTGCCGATTGTGTTCTTCGGCACATCGGGATTCCGTCTGAGAAGCAACTCCCGCTCCGCAACACCGTTCAGGACGACGGTTCATGACCCAGGCCGCGCTGATCTATCCACATCAACTGTTCGCCGGCCATCCAGCGCTTTTGAATGCCTCACAGGTGGTGCTGGTCGAAGAGCCACTGTTATTCAATCAATACCGTTTCCATCGCCAGAAGCTGATCTTCCACCGCGCTACGATGATGCAGTTCGCGGCGGGGCTTCGAAAACGAAAACTCAAGGTTCACTATATCGAAGCGAGCGCGTTGACGGACACGTCCGCCATCGCTCCCGTGCTGAACGACCTTGGCATTCGCTCCGTGCAATACGTTGATCTGTGCGACGACTGGCTAGCGACCCGATTGGCAACAGCTCTCGAGCGGGAGGGAATCGCCGCGGTCCTTCTTGATGACCCGCACTTCCTCACCCCGACTTCGGTCGTGCGCGACTTCACGGCGGGCAAGGATCGACTGTTCTTCAACAGTTTCTACATCGAGCAACGCAAGCGACTGGGGCTTTTGCTGGATGACGATGGCAAGCCGGTCGGAGGTCAATGGAGCTTCGATCCGGATAATCGCAAGAAGCTGCCGAAGGGCGCCCGCATCCCGACGCATCCTCATACGAAAGCCGGAGAGGCCGTCCGGCTTGCGACGCAGTATGTTCGGGCGAATTTTCCCACAGCGATCGGCGCCGACACGGAATTTGGTTACCCGATCGACCATACCGCAGCCGCGGCGTGGCTCGACGCATTCGTTCAGGAGCGATTGGCGTCGTTCGGGGACTACGAGGATGCCATCAGCGCGGAGCACGGCGTGTTGTTTCATGCCGTATTGACGCCAATGCTCAACGTTGGCCTGCTTTCACCTCGCCAGGTCGTCGAAGCTGCGCTCGCGCGCAGCCTGGATGTCCCGCTCAATTCACTGGAAGGCTTCGTCCGACAGGTCATCGGCTGGCGAGAATTTGTTCGCCTTGTGTACTTAACTCATGGACGCGAACAACGCTCCCGTAACTTCTGGGGATTTTCCCGCGGCATTCCCGCCGCGTTCTACGACGCCACGACGGGCATCGAACCCGTGGACATTGTGATCCGCAGGGTGTTGCGCAGCGGCTATTGCCACCATATCGAGCGACTGATGATCCTGGGCAACTTCCTGCTGCTCTGCGACATTGCCCCTGACGCCATCTACCAGTGGTTCATGGAAATGTTCATCGACGCCTACGACTGGGTGATGGTGCCCAACGTTTACGGCATGAGCCAGCACGCGGACGGAGGGCTGATGACGACGAAACCCTATCTCAGCGGCTCAGGCTACGTCTTGAAAATGAGCGACTTCAAGAAGGGCCCCTGGTGCGCTATTTGGGATGCGCTCTACTGGCGGTTTATCGACCTGCATAGTGGGTTCTTTGCGGCAAATCCGCGGATGTCGGTGATGGTGAAAATGAAAGAAAAGCTCGGCGCACGGATGGCCGAGCACCACCGATTGGCGGACGCCTTTCTTGCGCAACTACATGGGTAGCCCTCACCAGCATCGTTCCAGGCGGACCAAAACCGATGATCCGCCAGGCTTGCGAAGTGATGCGAGATCTGAGGCAGGGCATAATTGCATGGCGTCCTTAATCGGCAGCGGTCTGACGCGTGACGATGGGGACATAGCCGATCTCCAGGTCCTGGGGTGGAGTGACGATGACCGCCGGATCGAGGTCGGCCAGCTCACCGACGGTCGGCGGCGGCAGATACTCGCGTTCCTTGGTCCACTGCCTGTGAAGTAATTCGACCCGCTTCTGAACCGCTTCTCGCTCGTCGGAAGTCAGATCGGCGTTAAGCATCGCGGGCTGATCGGCAAAGCGGTACCAATAATAAGTCACGACACTACCGTCACCCAGCTTCGCTTCAAAAGGTCCCGCTGCTGGACCTGGCGTTTTCCAACAGCTGTCCGACTCATCGGGCGTGACGTACGGCATCCGTTCAACGCTGAGTCGTCTCGGGAATTCCGCCTTCGACAAGCCGGTTTCCGTGGGGACTTCCCTTCCGTTGACCGGTACCCAACCTGGCTGGTCGCGCTGGTTTTTTTCCAGTCGGTAGTATTCGGGCAACGTAACGAGCGAACCGTCCTTCGAGACGGCCTCCTTCGCCCACTTGTAACCGTACGCGGTCTCGTCCAGCGCGATCGGTGTGGCGAACGAACTCCAGGCGAGCGGCACCTTGCTCTCGTTCGGCGCGTCCGGCAAATAGATTTCCCAGGTGGCGCCGCCTCCGCTCATAAAGACGTGGACGGCGGACGCGTGGGCGTCAATCTCGCCGGTTGCCACTTTCCCGCCCTCGAACCACGCCTGCACGTCATCCCACAGAGCTGCCCTTTTGTACGCCGTGATGCGGTGGATGAGCGGAGCGTCTCCATCCGCCGCCGCCGGGAAGTGTGTGGGGGCGACCCGGGCGTAGGTTTCGCCTTTTGCATCGTTGGAAATATAGGCGGGGATATGTTGGGTTTCCATCTGCACCGCCTTGTTCGGCTCGGACGGCCGACTGTCGAGAAACTGCGCGGCCAGGTTTGGCTTCTCGACCGACGGTCGTGACCAAAAGTATGGCAGGAAGCAGGTCACCGGGCCTTTGAAATTGCCGGTATTCAGAAACAACGTCCAGCTTTGGTCGCCTGTCGGCACTTCCTGCCCAGCAGTTGTTTTCTTAGGAGATGTCAACGGCAGCGGCAAATACCCGTAGCCGAACAATTCGCCGGATGTCCCCTGTTTCAGGTTGAGCCCGTCCGGCGGCCAGAGCACCCACGGGCTGAGCTGGGCAATGGCATAGTGTCCGGCTGGATTCGACCAGTCACGCCCCTTGCCCGCACCTGGACCGTTTGCCCACTCAATGAAATTGAGCGCCACGCCGCCCATGATGAACTTGGGAGTCTCGGTGGCAAATCGAGTGTCGCGCCACCAGCCTAGCCCTCCTTCGATGTCCGAGTACTGATTCTTCGGCTCTTCGCCATCGAACTGCGCGAACATCCAGGTACCGAAGAGTCCGCTCTGAAAATCCTGTCCCGGGTAGTTCCTCAACAGCGGCCACGCCGCCACGTACATCGAAAACCCGGCGTTGTAGGACTTGTCCACTTTCTCGTGCGGAACGAGCAGGTAGCCGGCCATCTCTGCTTGCTGGGGCGGCTTGTGCTCCGCGGGCAGTAATGCTTCGGCGAACGCCACGCCAATCGGGGCTAAAATCTTCGCTGCTCCGAGGTAGTGGTAGCCGCCGTTTGAAACCCCTCTATTCAAGCGATTCAACTCGTCCGCAGTGAAATGCGCCGCAAAGGCCTTTTTCCGCGCGGCGTCTTTCGCCTCTTCGTCAAGTTTCGGCTCCTTTTTGAACGCCTGTTCTAACTCGTGTTCGATCTCTTCCCTGCGCTGAGCGAGCGTCTCCAAGTCGTCGTCCCAGAACGGGGCCGTCTCCACAGCGAACACGTTCCCCTTGAATTCGTCGAGTGTGGAAGGCTTCCGCTGGGCCTCGCGGAAGTGCATCATCGGGGCATTCTTGTTGCCCTGCATGCCGTCGATGCCCATGACGCCGATGACGAACGGCATCTTCGGGGCCGACAGATCTTTCCGCACGTCGCGGATCAAGTGGCCGAGTAGGTTCGCATACAGGTCGTAGCCGCCGGGATTGTTCTGTTCGGGGTACACTCCTCCATCGACATAGTCGTTGAACCCCTGAAACCAGACGAACCCGGCCAGCTCGTAGCCTTGCTTCTCGTCGTAGTCGGGCGCCACCCGCTTGATGTCCTCGAGTACCCTCCGCACATGCGCGATCATCTCGCGGTAGTACACGCCGGTAGCCTCGACCTTCTCTGCCTTCAGTTTCCTGATGTCCTCTCCCCGCTCTTTCTTTTGTGCCAGTTCGGCCTCACTCCAGGCAAACTCCCCGCTGCTCGGCGGGCGGAAATCGGTGTGCAGACTTCGGCCGCCCCACGAGGTCTTGATGATGAGCACCGGCTCGTTCAGCCGCCTCTCCATCGTGAGGCCGAAGGTGAACTCCGGCCCGATCTTGTCCTCCGGGGCGCCGAACCCTGCCGTCAGTTTGCCCTTCTTCTCGGTCAAATCCGTGTAGGCGTCGCCGAGGCAGCCGATGGAGGAGATCCAAACCTTGTCGCAGACTCTGGGCGTACCGTCGCTGGCGCGCATTTCCTCGAGCAGTGCTGCAGTCTTCGGATCGCTGGCCAGAGAGTCGAAGGTCGAGATGCTGGCGTGCCCTTGCATGTTCGACTGTCCGGCGAGGATGAACACCTTGAGAGGCTTTTTGCCTTCGCCCGAACGATCATCTTGGCGCTGACCTTCCACCGGCTTCTCGTCCGCGAGGGCCTGTCCCCAGCACGCTAGCGCCACGACTGCCCAGAAAACAAACGATTGTGTCGCTGACCGAAGCTTCATATGGACCTCTGTTGCCGAACTTTGTCCAAGGAGTTTTCCGCCGATCACCTGTTGGCCGCAGCAGTGCCGCCTCGCGCAAATGCGATTGACGCTCGCACGCCGAATCCTAGCTGGCGGCTGCTAGGCTGTCACGCGATTTTCGGCGTGATCGGCGGGCTTCGCCAAGTGCTTTTCGGGCCCGCGCCATGATCTACTCCTGGCCTGGCCAGCGACTCCACCACTGCTGGAAGAGCTTTAGTTGCGCCTTGGCAAAGTGCTTTTGACTGGGTGAGAGCTGATCGGATTCATTGAAGTTCAGTTCGTAGTCCGCGTCGCCGAGCAGCACGAACAGATACTTGAAGTACAGCACCAGGTCCGGCCCTTCGTCGAAACGCGCCAACTCGGCGATGGCGTCTTCCAGTTCCAGCGCCAATCGCCGCGCTTCGACGTCGCCGGCCGCGGCCCGTCTGCAAAGCGCGATCAGATGCAGCACTTCGCGCGGCAGGCAATTGCCGATTCCCGTGATCGCACCGACGGCGCCGCAGCGAATGAAGCCATGACACACTTGCGTATCGACGCCCACCATTAACAACACGTCGCTATCGGCGTGCGTGATGTGCTCGGCGGCGTAGCTCAAAGCATCCGCGCCGCCAAATTCCTTGAAGCCGACGAGATTCGGAAACGCGCGCCGCAGATCGAAGAACAGGTCCGCCTTGGTCTCGAATCCGTAGTAGGGGCTGTTGTAAATCACGGCGGGCAGTTCGGGCGCCGCTGCCAGGATGCCGGCGAAGTGCGCTCGCTGAGCTGCCGGAGAAGTTCCCCGCGACAGCAAACGGGGAATGACCATCAACCCCTGCGCTCCAACGCGCTGCGCGTGAGCGGCGTGCGCGGCGGCGCGCGCGGGACTCTGAGCGCCCGTGCCAACGATGACGGGCACTCCGGCTTCCGTCAGGCGGCGAACACCTTCCTGTCGTTGCTCATCCGTCAGCAGGGGCCAGTCTCCCATCGAGCCGCAGTACACGACTCCGTTCATTCCGGCCGTTATCAGGGCCTGAGCCTTCTTCACCAAGGCTGGATAGTTTGGCGTGTGATCCGCCAAGCACGGGGTCATCAGCGCCGGGACGCACCCCTGGAAAATGACTGATTTCAACGCGAATACTCTCTAATGGTTCTTCGACGGGTAGCCACGTTCGCAAGAACTAAGGCCCATTCGTGGATAGCCCACGCTCTTGGCGAGCGTGGCTACGTGGTTTCTGCAGCGGGTCTACCGAGGGCCGGCCGGCAGGTGCTCAATCAAGTAGCGCGTCATCAGCAGGCGCAGGTGAACCGCGGTCCCTTTTCCTTCGCGTAGGCCGTGATCGCGATTCGGGTAGGCCATGTAGTCGAAGCGTTTGCCCAACTCGATGAGCCGATCGACGAGACCTTCGGTGATTTGCAGGTGCGTGTTGGTTTCTCCGGTGCCATGGACAATCAGCAAATCGCCCCGCAAGCCATCGGCGAAATTGATCGCAGCGGCCTGGCGATAGCCGTCCGGGTTCGCTTCGCGAGTGCCCATGAAGATTTCCTGGAACCAGGCGTTGTAGAGGTCAGGCTGCGGTTTTGGCGCCACCGCGATGCCGACGTGGTACACGTCGGGCTTGCGGAACAGCGCATTCAAGGTGTTCGTGCCGCCGCCGCTCCAACCCCAAATGCCCACGCGCGAAGCATCCACAAAGGATCGCGTCCGAGTCAGCTCCACCACGCCAGCGGCTTGCTCCTCCGTCGACAGCGGGCCGAGACTTCCGAAGACCGCGCGTCGCCAGGCTGCTCCTTTCGGTGCGGGCGTCCCACGGCCGTCAATGGACACCACCAGGTATCCGAAGTCGGCGATCATCCGATGAAACATCGAGTGATTCTGGCCGCCCGTCCAATCGTCGAGAACCGTCTGGCCGTGCGGCTCGCCGTACACAAAGACGAACACTGGATACTTCTTCGTCGAGTCGAAGTCCCGCGGCTTGATCATCCAGGCATCCATCACGACGCCGTTTCCGATATCGAGCTGCAAGAACTCGGTGGGCCGCGTGATCAGCGGACTCACTCGACGGCGACACTCGGCATTGTCCTCCAGGACACGCACCGAGCGATGTTCCGGAAGCTTCACCAGGTCGATCACCGGCGGAGAATCGAACGTCGAATGCGTATGGAACGCCCATTGGCGATCGGGCGAGAAGTCGTATCGGTGCGTCCCCGGCTGGTCTTGCGGCGTGACGCGTTCGGGATCGCTGTTCCCATCCAGTCGAACGCGATAGAGGTAACGCTGCGTGGCGTTCTCCGGCGACGCGAGGAAGTACATCCAGCCGCCGCGCTCATCGACCGGCCCTCGAGTCATGATGTCGCTGGCCTGTTTTGTCAGCAGCGTCTGCTGCTGGCCATCACGGGAAATCACATACGCGTGCCGCCAGCCGTCACGCTCGCTCAGCAGCACGAACGCTTTGCCACCCTGAATCCATTCCAGACCAGCATTGGCCGAGTAACTCGCATCAACCCAGGCCGGATCGGACTCCTCGTACGCCGTGGTCGTTGTCTCGGTCTTTGTGTTCAGGAGTAGAAACGACCGAGAGTCGCGGGAGCGGCTCAACATCTCGACCAGCAGTTCTTCCGAGTTTCCCGCCCAACTGACGTCGTTGAGATAGAACGCGCCCGGATCGGCCGGCAGGTCCACCCAACGTGTCTCTCCGCCGTCCGCAGGGACGACTCCGACTCGCAGCGTCGGAATCGGCGTCCCGACGCGGGCAAATCGTTCTAGCGAGACTTCGGGATACGTCGGATCCGTCGGAAGAACGACAGGTCGTTGTCGAACATGTGAAGCATCAGATTGAACATAGGCAATCTGTTGCCCGTCGGGACTCCATCGCGCCTGAACCGGCTGCCCGTCAGGACTCCATCCGCCAGGAACGCCATTTTCAAGCGTGTCTTGATCCCCAGTCTGTGTCAGTGAAATTGTGCGACTACTGGCCAGGTCGAACACCAAGAGATCGGGCCCGCGCCGAAAGAGAATTCGAGTCCCGTTCGGAGAAAACGTGTTCTCCCAGGACAGCCGGTCGATCTCGGCGGCGATCGCTGTGAGTTCACCCGATTTCGAATCAAACAGCCAGTATCCCGTTTTTTCGTTGGCGGCGACTCGCGCAAGCAACAGGAACTGACTCGAGACGGGCGACGGAACGAATTCCTGAATGACCAGTCGGTCGGACGTGCCCGGAACAACGAGTTGGTCGCCGCCGAGCACGATGGAGCGATTTCCACTCAGCACGTCGTACTGCACAAGCTCCGGCTCGGAACCATCCTCGGGTTTTTCGAGAACCACGTAGCCGGAGCTGTCTCGCAGCCACTGTCCAGAGAACGTCGCAGGCGCAAACTCTCGCTCGTCGTAGATCGCTTTCAACCGCGTCTCGGCCTCGGTCAGAATCTTTGTATGATTGGCGCGGTCATCGGCGACGACGAACACGTTCGCCATCGCCAGCCAGCAGGTCATCAGCGCGGGGATTCGACTCATGGTGGTTCTTATGTTTGTTGGTTGAGGAAAGCATTCTTTTCTATGAGCGGCGTACCGAGTTCACGAGACTTCCACAACTCGTTTGCCAATCACTTCTTCGCGCGGAGCGATCCCCAGCCCCGGCGCAACGCTCGCGGTCATGAAACCGTTCTCGCGTTGAGGAGCGCCGCTCGCGGTACTGACGGTGACGTAGCTGTTGAAGTCGGTGCTGGTGAACCGGAACTCTTCGGGCGTGCTGTGCGCCAGGTGCGCGATCGCCGCCGTGGTGATGTCGCCCCCCCAACTGTCTTCGAGCGTCATCGCGATCCCCATCGCGACGCACAGGTCGCGCACCTGTTTCGTTCTGGTGAGGCCGCCCAGTTTGCTGATCTTCAGATTTACGACGTCCATCGCGAGATCGGCCTTCGCTCGCAGGAGCATGTCGATTCCGTCGACGTTCTCATCGAGGACGAAGGGATGATCCGTGTGCCTGCGCACCGTCAAACACTCTTCGTAAGTCAGACAAGGCTGCTCGATGTAGACATCGATGTCGCGAACGGCGCGGACCACGCGCATCGCTTCGTGCTGCGTCCAGCCGGTATTGGCGTCGGCGACCAGTCGATCCGTCGGTCGCAGAATTTGGCGGACCTGGCGAATGCGTTCGATGTCCTGATCGGGATCGCCGCCGACTTTCAGTTGAAATCTCGTGTAACCTTGATCGCGATACTCGGCGACATTGCCAGCCATCTCATCCGGCTGCTGCTGTGAGATCGCACGATACAGCCGCACGCTCTCACCGAACCGGCCTCCCATCAGCACGCACACCGGCAGCCCCGTGACTTTGCCGAGAATGTCCCAGCACGCGATGTCGATTCCCGATTTAACGTACGGATGACCCTTCAACGCCGCATCCATCCGCTGATTCAGTTTGGAAAGTTCGCGTGGATCGAAGCCGATCAAGTGCGGCCCCAGTTCCCGCAACCCGGCTCGCACCCCTTCGGCATAAGCCGGAAGATAAAACGGGCCCAGCGGACAGACCTCCCCGTAGCCGACGAGTCCGCTTTCGGTCTCCACGCCGACAATCGTGCTGTCGAATACCGACACCGACTTCCCCCCGGACCACTTGTACGAACTTTCGACCAACGGCAGCTCGACACGATGAGCAAAGATTCGGGCGATCTTCACGGAAGGCGTTCCTGCTCTGTGGATGATGGACTGGAAGCATTCTATTATACTGTCCGCGACCATCACGCACATGGCGGTAAGTTCGCTGGGTTACGATCCACACCGAATGCGATCCGCCGCGCTTGTTCGCGGATCGCCAGGAATCAGGGCCTTTCGCCTATTGGTATCACCGCCATCGGTTCCTCGGAGGATGGAGAGGGAGGAACCATGTTGCGGGACGAGGTCGATTGTGCTGCTTCCGATGGAGTTGCTCGCACTCCGTGCGTCGACCGGAGCGATTGAACACGCGGTGGCGATCGGCTCGTTTGCCTTGCGAGACTTTCGACTTCTTTCGCACTTCGTCGAGAACAAGCGGCGCAGCTGGGCAGCCGTGTGGGAAGTTGCCGCAGTCTACGCACACTGATAGACTGACTCTGTCGTAAAGCCTCTCACATGGAGGCCAGCTATTCAGTGGACGTTTAAACTCGGCCCCGGCGACCTGTCCAACTTCACGACTCGAGATACTATTCAACATGCAGTGCTTATTGTAGATGACTCGCTCCTACAACAATCTCGACCGCGCCGAGTAGAAACGAAAGATGTTCCGAATTTGCCCGATCGCTTGTCTGATGTTCATACTGGCCGTTTACACACGACCCATCGCGGGAGAATCGCGTCAACCTCTGGAGTACTGTCCGGCGCCCGTTGACAACCCGCTGAAGGGGCTAGTGCCGTACCAAGCCGACGTGCGGGACAAGTTCCCACACAGCCTGGAGTTTAATTACTTGCCCTACTCGGCGCTGGTGAAAGGTTACGACGATTTCGACTGGAACCCGCTGGAGAAGATGCTCGACAACATCGCCAGCCGCGGGCATCAGGCGGTGTTCCGCATCTACCTCGAGTATCCGAAGAAGACCGGCGCCATCCCCGACTTCCTCATTCAGGACGGACTGAAGATTCACAAGTATGTGAACACGAACACCAAGCCGCTGCCGCCTGCCCAGGAGGAAACCCCCGACTACGAAAACAAGAATCTTCAGCGTTCGATGAAGAACTTCATCGCCGCACTAGGCCAGAAGTATGACGGCGACCCGCGGATCGGGTTCGTTACGGCCGGGTTGCTCGGCGCGTGGGGCGAGTGGCATAACTACCCGAGGGACGATCTCTTCGCCAGCAAAACGGTGCAACTGGAGGTCGTGGAAGCCTACGAAGCGGCATTCAAGGTTACGCCGGTGTTGCTGCGATACCCGGCTGGGAAAGAAGACCATCAGCACGCACAAAACTCCGACCGCAAGTTTGGCTATCATGACGACTCGTTCGCATGGGCGACGCTGCACACCGGAAGGAAAGGTGACGAGTGGTTCTACATGACCGCCCTGAAGGCCGCCGGCCCTGATGCGGAGGCCAAGTGGAAGACGCACCCCATCGGCGGTGAAATCCGCCCTGAGGCGTGGGGGCAAGTGTTCGACGAGCAGCCCGGTAATAAGCAGATCCAGAACATCCTCAAATGCGTGGAAGAGTCGCATGCGACGTGGCTGATGGACAGCGGCATGTTCGAACGGAAACAGCAGGCCGACCGCATCGCGAGGGCGAAAGTAGTGGTGCGTCGGATGGGGTACGAATTCCACGCCTCGGCCGTGACGATCGGCGCGGTGAAGGACGGCAAAGTATCGGTGGCACTCGAGATCGAAAACCGAGGCGTCGCTCCGTTCTACTATGACTGGCGGCCGGAATACGGATTGCTGGCGGATGGGAGCGCGGCGAAGACATTCACGGGGAGCGGGAAGCTGACTGGGCTGCTTCCCGGCGACAATCCGCGGGTATGGTCTGATAACCTGGACCTTTCTGGTGTGAAAGCAGGGTCGTACACCCTCGCAGTGCGATTGCCCAATTCGCTGAAGGGCGGCATTCCGCTGCGTTTTGCCAACACGACACAGGACGCTGACGTGCCCACTTGGCTTTCGCTCGGTGGTATCCGGCTTCAGTAAGTGAAACCGAGATTGCGCGTGATCCACGGTGGGGCCTCCTCTCGCAGAATAGAGTTGGGCCAACGCTGCAATTGGATCAAGTGACGAAGTAGCATCCGTGTCGCCAAACGAGGATCTCACGACCAGCAGTTACTAGCCGAGTCGCCAACAAATGCATGCCGCTTTCTAGGCACGGTCAAAGCCGTTATGGTGGCCCAAGAGAATGTGAACGGCGCAATGCGACCTTTGGCCGGTTCCGACCCGACGAGGCGACAGATGATTTCGCGAACCCGACGCCTCTTGATCTGCTGTTCACTGCTGCTTGGCGCGGCGTCGCTCACGAGTGTTGCGCGATCGACGGATATGGAAACGGTAAGAATTGCCCCGGACGCCAAAAGCTTCATCCTTTATCCGTCCGGCAACCGCTACATTCCCTGGGGCCACAACTACGCCTCGGTGGACATTATGGAAAGGCTGGCCACGGATCCCGACCGTGTCGAGCATGATTTCATCGACATGAAGTCCGCCGGTACCACGGTTGCACGCGTTCATCCCGAAATGCTTCGTATCCTGGACAGTCCCAATAGCGCCGATCCGGAGGCGCTCGACCGATTCAGAATGCTGCTCAAGATCGCAGAAAACGCGGGCATCCATCTCAAGATCACCGGCCTGGCCTGCTACAAGATCAAAGATCGTGCGGCTTGGTATGATTCGATGAATGAGGAGGAACGTTGGAATACACAGGCCTTCTTCTGGGAAACCATCGCTCGCACCTGTAGCGATAGCCCGGCCGTCTTCGCGTATGATCTGGTGAACGAGCCTGCCGCAACGGGCAAGTCCTCCGATGGATGGTATATGGGTCGGATGGGCGAGGTCGAGTTTTGCCAGCGGCTCACCCTCGACCCCGGCAAGCGCGGTGGCGACGAAATCTTCCGAGAATGGACGCAGCGCATGGTCGCCGCCATTCGCAAGCACGACCAGACGCACTTGATCACCATGGGAATGCTTCCGTTTCCTGGCGCCTACAAGAGCGCTAGTGAACAACTCGATTTTGTCTCGCCGCATCTCTATCCGAAGTCAGGCAAGGTCGATGAGGAACTCGCGCTCCTCAAGCGATTTGATTGGGGCAAGCCGATCGTCATCGGCGAAACCTTTCCCTTGAGTTGCAGCGCGGACGACGAGCGCGAGTTCTTGCTCAGAAGCCGCATACTTGCCCACGGCTGGATCAATCGCCTGCCGCACTTGGCGAGTTGAAGAAGACGGGGAAGGCCACGATCGAGAACGCGGTGTGGCTCTCTTGGATAGAGCTGTTTCGAGAGGTTGGTCCACAAATGACCGAAGGAACCGCCCGATAAAGGCGGTTGAGCATCGCGTCGACTGAATCGATCAGCAGTTTCGTAAAGCCGCTGAGCAGCATCGCATTGGCGGGTCGCTCCGACTCCCCGGTACAATTGCCATCGAGTCCGTCGTCGCTGAGTTTGAGTGTAAGTTCAAAGAGCCTCTCGCTTCAATGGCAGCTATTTGAACACGCCCGTCACCAGATGCGACGTCTCGACGCCGGTCAGGCGGGCGTCGAGGCCTTGGAATTTGTAGGTGAAGCGTTCGTGATCGATACCCAGCAGATGCAGGATCGTGGCGTGCAAGTCGCGGACATGGACGGGCTTGTCGACGATGTTGTAACAATAGTCGTCGGTCTCGCCGTACGTTGTGCCCCCTTTGATACCGGCTCCCGCGAGCCAGACGCTGAAGCAGCGTGGATGGTGATCCCGTCCGTAGTCCTCGGGCGTGAGTTTACCTTGGGAATATACGGTGCGACCGAACTCGCCGCCCCAGACAATCAGCGTGTCCTCTAACAAACCGCGCTGTCGCAGATCGTTGATCAGCGCTGCCGAGGGTTGGTCCGTGTCATAGCATTGCCCGGCGATAGCCTTCGGCAGATTGAAGTGTTGATCCCAGCCCATGTGGAAGAGCTGGATGAACCGCACGCCGCGTTCCGCCATCCGCCGCGCCTGCAGGCAATTGTAGGCGTATGTGCCTGGCTTGCTCACTTCCGGGCCGTAGGAGTCCAGAATGTGCTTTGGCTCCTGCGAGATGTCCGCAAGTTCCGGCACTGAGGCCTGCATGCGGAACGCCAATTCATACTGCGCGATGCGCGTGGCAATCTCCGGGTCACCGACGGTGTCATGCTTGATGCGATTGAGCGCGGCAAGCTCGTCCAACATTTCTCGGCGCGCTGCGCGATCGATGCCGTCAGGATCAGACAAGTACGAAACGGGATCGCCGGAGTTACGGAACTTGACCCCTTGATAGCGTGTGGGGAGGAAGCCGGAACCCCACAGCCGATCATACAGCGGCTGATCGTCCCGTCGGCCGGTGCCCTTGGACGTGAGCACGACGTAAGCGGGCAAGTCCTGGTTATCGCTTCCCAGCCCGTACGACAGCCAGGCGCCGATGCTCGGCCGTCCGGCAATTTGCATCCCGGTCTGGAAGAACGTGATCGCGGGGTCGTGATTGATGGCCTCGGTGTACATCGATCGAATCACAGCGAGATCATCCGCAACAGTACCGAGATGCGGCAGCAACTCGCTCAGCCAAATCCCGCTCTGGCCACATTGCCGGAACTTGAACACCGAAGGCGCCACCGGAAATGAGGCTTGTCCGGACGTCATGCCGGTAAGCCGTTGTCCCATGCGAATCGAGTCAGGCAGGTTGAGCCCGCTCAATCCCTCCAACGTCGGCTTGTGGTCGTACAGTTCCATTTGCGACGGGGCGCCGGATTGAAACAGATAGATGACGCGTTTGGCCTTCGGCGGGAAATGCGGCAGTGAGCCAATGCCGAGCGATGGCGTTGCCGTCGCGGCCGAAGATCGCTGTGCTTCCAGCGCGCCGAGTGCGGCCATGCCCAGACCGCATGCCGAGCGGGAAAGAAACGTGCGACGATTCAACCGATCTTGCCAGGCGGACAGCGCCTGGACTTGGCGTGCTGGAAGCATGATGGCGCTCTCGCGAGAGAGAGGTTATTCCTTGGTCACGGTTTCATCGAGATTCAGGATCACGCAGGCGGTCAACGTGTACGCCGCCAACTCCGGAACCGCCACGTCGACGCCGCGCGGGGCAGCGCCATGGGACACAACCTTCTCCGCTTGTTCCGGCTGGGTGCGAAACTTCTCCAGTCGCGCGTTCAATCCTTGAATCAACACCGCGCATTCTTCCGCGCTAGGATCGCGTCCTAGGACGTGACGATATGCCAAGGCGATTCGATGCGACGGTTTGGCGCCGCCTTCGCGAATCATCCGCTCCGCGAGGACGCGCGCCGCTTCGACATAGGTGACGTCATTCAGAAGTGTCAGTGCCTGCAACGGCGTGTTCGTACGTCCCCGCCGTACCGTGCAAAGTTCTCGGCTGGGCATATCGAAGACCATCATGTTGGGCGGCGCGGCCGTCCGCTTCCAGATGGTGTAGAGGCTGCGGCGATACAAGCCATCGTCCGTGGCGTGCTTGTAGTTCCGCAAGTTGCCGTATTCCGTGGTTTCGTTCCAGATGTTTTCCGGTTGGTAGGGATAGACCGACGGTCCGCCCAAATGTTCTTTCAACAGTCCCGCGGCGAATAGTGCATTGTCACGAATCATTTCCGCCGGCAGGCGGAAGCGGGCGCCGCGCGCCAGGAGTCGGTTCTCGGGATCGCGCTCCACAAGTTCCGGCGTGACCTGCGACGACTGCCGGTATGTGGCGCTCATCACGATCGTCTTTTGAAAGGCCTTCAGCTCCCACTTTAGCCGAATCAATTCCGTTGCCAGCCAATCGAGTAACGCTTGATTGCTCGGCTGCTCACCTTGCGCGCCGAGGTTCTCCGTCGTCTTCACGAGTCCCACGCCGAAATAGTTCTCCCAGAGTCGGTTGGCGATCACCCGCGACGTCAACGGATTGTTCTCGTCAACAATCCATTGTGCCAGACCGAGGCGATTCATGGGCGCGCCCGCCGGCGCGGGATGTAGCGCCGCGGGGAGCGCGGCCGTGACGGGCTGGCCATGCTTGTCGTATTGTCCGCGAATCAGGACGTGAGCCGGTCGAGGCTCCGGCATCTCTTCCATGACCATTACCGTCGGAATGGTGGCCACGAATTCATCGCGCGCCTGGCGAGCGGCTTCAAGCGCCGCTTGAGCCATTTGCACCGTGGGAGCATGATGTTCGCGAACATAAGCGCCAATACGCTGGCGCTGTTCATCGCTACGCTGATCGGCGGGACAAGCGACGGCGGCTACCACGTCCTCCGGAATGTCGCGCGCCGTGTGCGGATCGTCGACCCCCGTGAACGATAGCCGAAACCGCCCTAGTTGATGCCCGGGATGCGGCGACTGAAAATCGAGCGTGACGGCAATCGTCGACGGAGTCTTCGGTTCCTGCGCCTTCTCCCAAGCGAAAGTCGCCGTGTGCCCGATTCCGGTCTGAGGATGAATTGCCCAGCCGGTTTGCGCATCCGAGTCGATCGCCTGCTCGATCGCGAACGTCTCTTGGTTAAAATCCGCGCGGGCCGTGGCCAGACGCGCCGGCGTACCATTCAGCGAAACGCGCAGATCCGTCAACACAAAGTTGCCGTTCTCCGAGCGGCCCGGGCCCTTCCCGGGAAGTTCCTCCGTCGGCAGCGATTCCAGGCGCAATCCGGTGATGCGCGGCAGATCCAGCGTAGCGCGCAACACGAACGTGTCGTTGGCGGAAGCCGGGCCGGTGACGAGGATAGATCCGTCGTCTTGTAAGTTGAGCGACGCGCCGCTGGCCGCGAGCACGGCCTCGGGTTGATAGGCGTGCCAGACCTTAGCTGGCGGCGCAGTTGCGAATGCGTGTTCCCAGTCGGCGACGAACTGAGGCAAAAGCTTCTCTTGTTCAACCAGCGCCGCATGGGCGGCCGTAACGTCGGCATCCAGCACCGCCAGCCGCGCCGTCTCGTCCGGGCGCGGCGCCGTGAGGTACGGGCGATGATTGATGGGACGCTCGCCATCCCCCGTGCCGTTTTCCGGCACGTTGTTAAACATGGCAAACAACTGATAGAAATCCTTTTGCGTAAACGGATCGTACTTGTGGTCATGGCAGCGGCAGCAACCGAGACTGAGGCCGAGCCAGACATTGCTCACGGCGTCCACGCGATCGATCACGTTCTCGACGTGCCATTCTTCGGCGATCGAGCCCCCTTCCGTGTTGATGCGATGATTCCGACAGAAGCCCGTGGCGATCCGCTGCTCCAGCGTGGCGTTCGGTCGCAGGTCGCCGGCCAATTGGTCGATCGTGAATTCATCGAAGGGCTGATTGCGGTTAAAAGCGTCGATGACCCAGTCGCGCCAGCGCCATTGATAGCGTTCCCAGTCGGACTGGAAACCGTTGCTGTCAGCGTAGCGTGCTCCGTCGAGCCACCACATCGCCATCCGCTCTCCATAGCGGGGGGACGCCAACAACCGATCGACCACACGTTCGTAGGCGTCGGGACTCGCGTCTTGCAAGAACGCATCCATTTCCGCGGGCGTGGGCGGCAGTCCCGTCAAATCCAAGGACAATCGTCGCAACAGCGTGGGGCGATCCGCTTCGGGCGCGGGTGCGAGTCCCTCCGTTTCCAGTCGGGCCAGGACGTAACGGTCTAGTTCATTGCGCGGCCATGTAGTTGCCCGCACGTCGGGCGGCGCGATGCGCCGCGGCTTGACGAACGACCAATGCTCCGCGTAATCGGCGCCTTGCTCGATCCAAGCGCGCAGGATTTGCTTCTGTTCGTCCGTGAGCACCTTGCGACTGTCGATCGGCGGCATCCGCGAATCGTCATCCGCCGCGTCGATTCTGGCAATCACCTCGCTCGCGCTCGGGTCGCCGGGCACGATCGCCTGGGCGCCACTCTCCGTTTCCGACATGGCCGCGGCGGCGCGATCAAGACGCAGTTTGGCCTTGCGACTTCCTTCGTCCGGCCCATGACACACGAAGCAATTCTCGGCCAGAATCGGTTTCACGTCGCGATTGAAGTCCAGTGGCGCTGCGCGCCCGACGTGCGCGACCATGCTGATCGCAATGCCGACAAACAGGCGCAGGACCATCTGCATTGGCGCTGTCATGGAGTTGTTCCCAATTGCAAAAACGACCGACTTGCGCCTTGGACGTCCTAGGAACATCCGACGGCGTAGTTCGTGAAAGCAAGGCCAACGATTTCGCGGCGGGATCGTGGAGGGGGCGTGTCAGGCGGGAGTGCAGCTCGCGCATGAATCCGTTTGCTGCACCAGGCACGAATATCAGACTACTCTGCGGCGAACGGAATCTCAATCTGTGCGAACCGATCGCACGCAACGAGCGGATATGCGCGCATTGCCACAAATGACGCGCCAACTGCGGCGCGATTGATTCTCAATCGTGCGAACTTTCCATCGCACGAAATCGTCCAGAATGCCGGCCGCGCAGATCGATGGCTCGTCGAACTGGAGCCGGCCAATTCTACGATTTGACCGTCAAAGCACGATGGAATTCGTCTTCGTCCAGCAGGCGCATCGTGTTTGTGCGGACGAACCCTTGCCGAGTCAGCCCCAACAGCAGGCTAGCAGCGATTTCTTCCGACGGCGCACTAAAGCGTGCGACGCCGTCGCAGTCGCCCATCGCCCAGTATTGCCCAATCATCTTTCCGCCGGCCTTTTCGACGGCCTGACGAAACGCTGTTGCCCGCTCGGGCGACTGCTGGAGCGCCTTGAGGCCGGCGTCGGTGAAACGAATTTCGGTCAGAAAAGTGGCCATGGAATACCTCGCCAAAAGGGGGGAATGGCAAAGATCAATATATCTGGACCTTGATATCCACAATATGTCCGCTATGCTTCATTAGGTCAAGTGGGAAACGCCGTCGGCCAGGGTAGGACCATTTCGCCTCCAAACGAAAGCTGCGACGTAACCCAATACACGAGAACACCTTGTGTTGATCTGTTGGGATTTCAGAAAGGATCAGGACGATGACACTTCTCGCGGAACGCCGGGTCGGGGACTTGGTCGCGGAGCGACCGGAACGTGCCCGAGTGTTGGAACAATTCGCCATCGACTACTGCTGTGGGGGGCAGCGATCGCTCGCCGACGCCTGCCGTCAACGCAACTTATCCGTGGCGGATGTTGAACGGGCGCTCGACATCAAGGAGGAGCGCACAACCGATCAGCCGGACTGGACGCAGGTCCCGTTGGCAACGCTGGTCGCTGACATCGTGGATCGTCATCACACGTATCTGCGGGCCGAGCTGCCACGGCTCGGAGCGATGCTCGACAAGGTTGTCGCGCGGCATGGCGACTCTCATGCGTTTCTGCATGAATTGCAGCGTACGTACATCGCGATGTGGGAGGAATTGGCCAACCACATGCTGAAAGAGGAACTGGTGCTATTTCCTCATGTCGTCCGACTTGAGGAAGCCGACGCGAGCGGCTTACCCGCTCCGCGGTTTCACTGCGGCACGGTGATGCAACCAATCCACGTGATGGAAGACGAGCATCGCTCGGCAGGGAATGCGCTGGCAAAGATGCGTGACTTGACCAATGGCTATCGCCCTCCGGCCGACGCTTGCTCGACCTGGTTGGCGCTGTGGCACGGACTGGAAGCACTGGAAGCCGATCTGCATCTCCACATTCACAAGGAAAACAACATTCTGTTTCCTCGCGCTGCAGCGCTGGAATCATCGCTGCCGCTCGATGCGGGACTCGACTGAACGGTACGGCATGTGACGTGCATGAATGAATCGTCGGTTTGACTCGACGCGCTTGCGCAACCAGTTGGCGAACGGTCCGCTGTTTACCACTTGTGGTACTTGACGGAGGGGTCCGATGCAGCGAACCGACTTCGCCACGCTGGTTGGGCAAGGTGCCGTGCCACCACCACGGGTGGCGGAGCTTGTGCGCTCCGAGTTTCCACGGAGTTCGGCTCCGGAAGGGCAGCGAGCGTGCGGATCGTTGCGCGATTGAGCGGCCTCGCACAGCGGCGCACTTGATTCACGCGATTCGGCTGCCTTGATTCAAATCACGATCAATAAAAATAACATCGCCGTAAACTAGATATCTAGATGTCTTTATAGTGAATATCGCGTTGCTGTTCGCGATGTAGCCCGCCTGCTTGTGAAAAATGGCACGGAGCGTGCGTTACGTCGGCAACGAGTTGATTCCACAACCGCAATAAGTGGAAACGGAGCCATGGCAGCCAACTCCGAACACGCCTCGGTGTTTTCGCCCTCGTTAAGGCGATTTGGACTAGTTGGGCTGCTGGCGGCGGCACTGGGGTGCGAGGCCGCACCGTCCCAGCCAGCACCTGAGGCGCCGCACTCGGATGCTTCGGCTTCCCGCAAACCGGCCGACCCGGCCGTGCCCAGCGCCGACGTTGCGACGGTGTCGATGTCCGGCGCCCAACTCTTCCTCCAACACTGCGGCGCTTGCCACGGCGATCAGGGGGATGGGCTGGGCCGCGCGGCCTTGTTCTTGTTTCCCAAACCTCGCGACTTTCGCGGCGGGCGATTCAAGTTGGCCAGCAGCGCCAACAGCGTTCCAGTTGCGGAAGACATCGAAGCGGTGCTCGTCCGCGGCATGCCCGGCAGTTCCATGCCATCGTGGGCGCACTTGCCCAAGGAGCAACGTGCGCTGCTTGTCGAAGAAGTGCTCAGGATGTTTCGCGAGGGCGCCAAGGAGCGCTACGTGAAGTCCTTAAGGGACGACGAAGGGCTTTCTGAAGAAGAATTGGCCGGCGAAGAAGTTCAGCAGGATATCGCCGATACCGTCGCTGCGATGACAACCCCCGAGCCGGCCGAGGAGTTGCCCGAAATGGGCGCCGTCGACGAAACGGCGATCGCTCGCGGCAAAGAGATTTATGTCAAACAAAGCTGTCACTCCTGCCACGGAAACGAAGGTAAGGGAGACGGCGTGCAGGCGATGTTTGACGAAACCGGCCTGCCGACGCGACCTCGGGATTTGACACAAGGCATTTACAAGGGCGGGCACGACGTCCCATCGCTCTACCGCCGCATTTTCTATGGAATGCCCGGCACTCCCATGCCGAGTTCACAGACGCTGACGCAGGACCAGATCGTCGATCTGTCCCACTTCTTGCGGTCGCTTTCCACGGAATCGCAACGCGAAGCCGCGGTGATGCGGCGCGTGAGCTTGCAAGCGAAGCGCGTTGGCAAGGTTACTGACGATCCGGTGGCCGAATCATGGTCGCAAGACGACGCCGCGACGGTGCAACTCATGCCGCTGTGGTGGCGGGACGGCGATTTTCGCGTTCAGGTCCAGGCCCGGCATGACGGCAAGAATCTCGCGGTGCGATTGACGTGGCGCGACGCCACACAAAATGCCGCCGCGGTGCGACCCGATGAGTTCGAGGACATGGCGGCGATTGAATTGTACGAGGGCGACGCGGAACCGTTTCTCGGCATGGGCGCGGCAACTACGGCGCTCGATCTATGGCAGTGGCGCGCGGGCCGCGAAGCGACCGGCGCCGAAGATCAGCTCTCGGACGAATATCCATTTGACACCGAAGAATATCGTCGCCTGGCGGGCGGCAAGCCGCTGCCGGACTTTATCACGGCCCGCGCGGGTGGGAATCCACTGGCGACGCGTGAAGATAGCGCCAGCAACCTGACGGCCGGCGGACATGGGAGCCTGACATTTCGTCCCAAGGCCTCGCAAGTCGTGACCGCTCAGGCCGTCTGGTCGGACGGTCAATGGAGCGTGGTCTTTATGCGACCGCTACAGGTGAGCGCCAGTGAAGGACTCACCTTGCGATCAGGACAACACTATTCGGGCGCCTTCGCCATCTGGGACGGCGAGGCGCGTGATCGCGCAGGGCAGAAGTTGATCTCCATGTGGAACGACCTGGATTTGGAGTGACGCTGAAAAGGCGACACATCGTCGCAAGTCGTAGCACACGCATCGGACAGTCACCCGACGAGATGGAGCGGCGAATATGAAACGGCGTGAATTCCTCCAAACGGCGATGGCGGCCATGGGCAGTTGCGGCTTGCTGCAATCGCAACTCTGGGCTTTCCAGCCGGTCAGCGTTGAGAACCCGCTGGGCGTTTACCCGGATCGCGATTGGGAGCGACTCTACCGCGATCAATATCGCGTGGACGAATCGTTCACCTGGGTCTGCGCTCCGAACGACACGCACAACTGCCGCATGAAGGCTTACCTGCGCAACGGCATCGTGCTGCGCTCCGAGCAGGCGTACGAAGGCGGCAATTGCGGCGACCTTTATGGCAACAAGGACACGGTGCATTGGAATCCGCGCGGCTGCTCCAAGGGCTTCACGCAGCAGCGCCGCGTTTACGGTCCGTACCGCCTGCGCGGCCCGCTCGTGCGTCGCGGTTGGAAGCAATGGGCGGATGATGGATTCCCTTCGCTTTCCGACGACCCCACACTGCGGGACAAGTACCAATTCAACTCGCGCGGGACGGACACCTTCGTCAAGGTTGGCTGGGACGAGATTTACCGCTATCACGCCAAAGCCATCATGGCGATCGCCAAGACGTATGCGGGCGAGGCGGGCGCCGGGCGTCTGAAAGCCGACGGTTACGAGCCGGAGATGATCGAGGCCTGTCACGGCGCCGGCACGCGCACCTGCAAGCTGCGCGGCGGCATGGGACTGCTTGGCGTGATCGGCAAGTACGGTCTGTATCGCTGGTCGAACATGCTGGCGATCGCCGATCACCTCGTGCGCGGCGTGGAACCCAAGGAAGCGCTGGGCGGGCGGCTTTGGTCCAACTACACCTGGCACGGCGACCAGGCGCCGGGGCATCCGTTCGTGCATGGCCTGCAAGCCGCCGACTGCGACTTCAACGACATGCGGCACGCCAAGCTGCATATCCAGTGCGGTAAGAACCTGGTCGAAAACAAAATGCCGGACTCGCACTGGTTCATTGAGATCATGGAGCGCGGCGGACGGATTGTGGTGATCACGCCCGAGTACTCGCCGCCAGCCACCAAGGCCGACTACTGGATTCAGGTCCGGCCGGGTTGCACGGACACTGCGTTGTTTCTGGGTGTCACGCGGCACATGATCGACAACCATTGGTACGACGAAAAGTTTGTCCGCTCGTACACCGATTTCCCGTTGCTCGTCCGCGAGGACACGCTGCAACGACTGCGGGCGGCCGACGTCTTCCCGGATTATCAGCCGGGGCTGAAGAAGGACGGGCCGTCGTACCAGACGCAGCACTTGACGGACGAACAATACGCCAAGGTCGGCGACTTCGTCGTGTATGACGAGGGGACGCAGGCTGTGCGAGCGCTGACGCGCGACCAACTCGGACCGCGCATGGAGGCGGATGGCGTACGGCCGGCGCTTTCGTTCTCTGGCGAAATCAAGCTCGCCGACGGCAGCGCCGTGCGTGTGATCACCTTGTGGGACGCCTGCCAGGTTCATCTCAAGGACTACGATCTGGACACGGTTTCCCAGATCACGGGTTCCGACAAATCATTGATCGCCCGCATGGCGAAAGACATCTGGGACACCACGCAAGCCGGACACGCCGTGGCGATTCACGTTGGCGAAGGAATCAATCATTGGTTCCACGCCACGCTCACCAACCGCGCGCAGTACCTGCCGATCATGCTTACCGGCCAGCTCGGACGTCCTGGCGCGGGCTGCTTTACCTGGGCCGGCAACTACAAGGCGGCGCTGTTTCAGAGCACGCCGGAGAGCGGACCGGGGTTCTTGGGTTGGATCGCTGAGGATCCGTTCCATCCGAACCTCGACCCCACGACCGATGGCAAGGACATCGTCGTCAACAAGACGACCAAGGATGAGGAACCGGCCTATTGGAACCACGGTGAACGGCCGCTAATTGTTGACACGCCGAAATACGGCCGGCGTTGCTTCACCGGGCAGACGCACATGCCCACGCCGACCAAGTTCCTGTGGTTCGCGAACGTCAACCTGTTCAACAACGCGAAGCATGCCTACGACATGCTATTCGTGGTCAATCCCAAGATCGACTGCATCGTCGCACAAGACGTGGAGATGACGAGCTCCTGTGAATACGCGGACCTGGTGTATCCGGCGAACACCTGGATGGAGTACCAGACGTACGAGGTCACGGCTTCGTGCTCGAACCCCTACGTGCATATCTGGAAGGGGGGCATCTCGCCGCCGTACGATACGCGCGACGACGTGCATATTCTGGCCGAAGCGGCCGAGGCCATGACGAAGGAGACCGGCGATCCTCGCTTCGCCAACTATTGGAAGTTCATTCTGGACGACAAGGCGAACGGATCGAAGACCTACATTCAACGGTTGTTCGATGGTTCGAGCACGACGCGAGGCTACCGTGTGGATGACATTCTCGCCGGCAAGTTCGGCGAGGCCGGCGCGGCGCTGATGTTGTTCCGCACGTATCCGCGGACTCCGTTCTACGAAAACATGCAGGACAACATGCCGTTCTGGACGGACACCGGCCGCTTGAACGCGTATTGCGACATTCCCGAGGCGATCGAGCACGGCGAAAACTTTATTGTGCATCGCGAAGGACCGGAGGCGACGCCGTACCTCCCGAACGTGATCGTCAGCACGAACCCGCTGATTCGCCCGGAAGATTTCGGACTCGCGGACGACGCGATGCACTGGGACGAACGCACGATTCGCAATATCAAGTTGCCGTGGGATGAGGTGAAAACGACGGAGAATCCGCTCTGGAAGCAGGGCTTCCGCTTCTATTTGCTCACGCCCAAGACGCGGCATCGCGTCCACTCGCAGTGGTCCAATGTCGATTGGCACATGATCTGGGATTCGAACTACGGCGATCCCTATCGCCGCGATAAGCGATTGCCGTTCTTCGGCGATCAACAGTTGCATGTCAACCCAGACGACGCCGCGGAAATGGGTCTCAACGCCGGAGACTACGTCTATTTGGATTCAAATCCGGCCGACCGGCCGTTCCGCGGGTGGCAGGATGATCCGGCGCGGGCAAAAGTTGCCCGGCTGATGGTGCGCGTGACGTTGAACACGAGCTATCCGCGCGGCGTGGTGATGACCAAACACTCTCCTTACATTTCCACGGAGAAGACCGTGCTGGCGCACGAAACGCGGCCCGATGGTCGGGCGCGATCGGCCGACACCGGCTATCAGGCCAATCTGCGTTACGGAGCGCATCAATCGTGCACGCGGAATTGGCTGATGCCGATGCACCAGACCGACACGCTGTTCCACAAGGCCAAGCTGAAGATGGGCTTCATGTTTGGCGGCGAGGCCGACAATCACGCAGTGAATACGGTGCCGAAAGAAACACTCGTGCGGATCATCAAGGCCGAGTCCGGCGGGCCGGACGGTGTGGGACTCTGGGAGCCGGGCACGATCGCGTACGGGCCGCACAGCGACTCGGCGGAGAACCTGATGTACTTAAGCGGCGGCTATGTCCGCATCGAGGGCTGACATGGACGATCGCTGGGCGCCGAAGGTTCACCCGCTCGATCGACTGGCCGACGTCGAGGATCCCTTCGAGTTGATGGCGGAGCCCGTCTCGGGCGATCCGCAGGTGATGCTGGAGTGCATGTTGGAGGAGTTCGTCTGGATGGGCTGGAACGCGAGTCAATTGGAATCGCTGTTTCAGAACCCTGGCTACCCGGTGCTCGTCGCGCTTGGCGAGCACTTTGGCGAAGATGAAGTGCGTCGGCGGATTCAATCCCTCTTGGCGCGGACCGGCGTGCTGAAGTTTCGCGAGGTGATCGCCGAGCCGGACGAGGACGAGGAAGAGCATGAACCGGAAGTCTTTCAAATCACGTTGCCAAACCGGCAGTAAGTCGTTCGGGGTTGTGCGTTGTCAATGGCACGGAGTGCGTAGAGGGGTGCGGAACGAAACAGGATGAACATGGCATTTCAAGAGCGCTAAGCCATTCATTCTTTCAAGTTCCGCATCCTTCGCTTTGCTCGTTCGGTTGAGGAAAGGACATCATCATGCCGCAGGTCTACAACTGGCAACTCGGCCGCGAGATGAGCTACCCGTACGAGGAGCGGCATCCGAAGTGGCAGTTCGCGTTCGTGTTCAACACGAACCGCTGCATCGCTTGCCAGACCTGCACGATGGCCTGTAAGAGCACTTGGACGTTTTCGCGCGGCCAGGAATACATGTGGTGGAACAACGTCGAGACGAAGCCGTACGGGGGCTATCCGCGCAACTGGGATTCTAAGCTCCTGGGAATGCTGGAATCGGTGAACCCCGGCGGTCAAACCTGGAACGCCAGCGAAAAGGACGCCGACGCGAAGCCCTACGGCGAATTCCAAGGGCAAACCATTTTTGAAGCCGCGGCCAAGCGCGTCGGCCCCGAGGGGCCGCAGGCGGTGATGGGATACTTGCCTTCCGAAGCGGAATGGCGCACGCCAAACATGTATGAGGACTCGGCCACGGGAGGCAAGTGGGAGTCCGGCAAGTTCAATGGCTCGACGCAATTGCCGGAACATCGAGTGTGGTTCTTTTACCTGGCGCGGATCTGCAACCACTGCACGTACCCTGGTTGCCTGGGAGCATGTCCGCGCCAGGCCATTTACAAACGTCCGGAAGACGGCATCGTGTTGATTGACCAGACGCGTTGCCGCGGCTACCGCAAGTGCGTCGAGGGTTGCCCTTACAAGAAGGTGATGTATCGCGGCAACACGCACACCAGCGAGAAATGCGTCGGCTGTTATCCGCGCATCGAAGGGAGCGATCCCGAGCTTTGCCCAGACGGAGCGCCGATCGAAACGCGCTGCATGTCGGTCTGCGTTGGCAAGATTCGTTTGCAGGGACTCGTGGAAGTCGGCGAGGACGGCCGCTGGACCGACAACCCGGAGAATCCGCTCAACTTCCTGATTCGCGAGCGCCAAGTCGCCCTGCCGCTTTACCCGCAATTCGGGACGGAGCCCAACGGGTACTACATTCCGCCGCGCTGGGTGCCGCGCGGCTACTTGTATCAGATGTTCGGTCCGGGCGTCGACCAAGCGATCGAACAATACTCCTGCCCGGACCGCGAGTTGCTGGCGGTGCTGCAATTGTTCCGCGCTCAGCGGCAGATTCTGTTCAAGTTCAAGATCGAAAAAGGCCCCAAGGTTGCGGAGATTCCGGTGCGGCTCCCTTCCGGCGAGGAACGCGTCCAGGAACTGTTCAACGACACGGTGATCGGTTTCAACAAGTTCGGCAAGGAAGTGGTTCGCGTCACCATCGACGAGCCGGTCTTCGAACGCCCGAAGGAAAAACATGCCAACTCCATTTGAACCATCGCCTGGCTGCGAATCGCCGGTGCAAACGCATGTGATCGCCGAGGAAGCGAGCGTCGAGTTCGCGCGCGACCTGGCTTGCGAAACGCTGTATCGTTTTCTGGCCGCGGCGCTTAGCAACCCGACGTCCGCGGAGTGGCACGTGCTGGGCGAGAAAGCGAGCCAGGAGACGGCGCGGGCCTCGCAATATCTGCTGAGTCAGGAATTCGATCAATGCGATATCCCGCTCGGCTTTGGGGAACTGCCGCTCGAAGACTTGGATCTTCGGCCTTTGCTCAGCGAACTACCCGTCGAAGAAGATCTCGCGGTGATCGAGCATGGGCGCGTGTTCGGTCTGGCAGGCACGCGCGAATGTTCGCCCTACGAAACGGAGTACCATCCGAACGAAGAGGTCTTCTTCCGTTCGCAGCAAATGGCGGATATCGCTGGCTTTTACCGCGCGTTTGGACTGAACGTCTCGCCGGCCAGGCATGAACGCGTCGATCACATCGCCCTGGAGCTGGAATTCGCTGCGTTTCTGTTGATGAAGAAGCGTCTGGCGCGGTCGTGCCAGGCCGGTTCGCAAGACGGCGAACTGCCGGCCATCGTCCAGGAGGCTCGTCGCCATTTCCTGCGCGATCATCTCAGTTGGTGGGCGCCGTCGTTCACGGTGGCGGTGCGCCGCAAGTCAGGCGGCGGGTTCTACGCGGCGGTCGGCGCCGTACTCGCGGCGCTGCTGCCGATCGAGCGCCAGCGTCTGGGCATTGTCGCGCCGAAGATGCCGCTCGAGGCGCGCTCGGTGGAGCCGGAGCCGCACGAGCAAGCCAGCTCCTGCGAGGGCTGTGCGTTGGCTCAAGGTTAAGTCTTCGCGTTGAACCGAAAGAAGAGTGCGGAATGAACTATGCGGCATCCCCAGCGGCTTTTGATCTCGACGCGCCATCGCCGCCGTCGGAAGCGACCATCGTCACGAACGTGTCAAGCCATTGCGACAGAGAAAGGGGCTTACTCCTGGCGATCTGCGTCTCGCCCGGCGGCATTCCGAAGTTGCCCCAGCCGGACGCCTGGTTGACGGTCAATGGTTTCGTCGGCGACGGCCGCAATCACACGAAGCACATTCGACCGGACCGCGCGGTCAGCCTATTGGACATGGAGGTTATCGAACAACTGCAATGTGAAGGATTCACTGTCGCTCCGGGCGCGATCGGCGAGAACCTCACAGTCTTGGGGCTCAACGTGCAGCGTCTTTCGCCAGGAACGCTTTTGCAACTAGGGCAGATTCTGTTGCGACTGGAAGAACCTCGCAAACCTTGCTACGTGTTGGATTCGATCGATCCGCGTCTCAAAGACGTGATCGTCGGCCGCTGCGGCTACATGGCGTCGGTCGTGCGCGGCGGGTTGTTGGTGCCCGGTTCTCGCGTCGTGCCGATCGTGGCTTAGCTCAGGGGGTGGCGCCAACGCACTGCGAGACGGTCACGCACCGCTCGCCAAGCGAGGCCATTTGATTCGCCAGCGCGTCGTTCACTTCGAAATACGTAGGAGGTTCCATCGTCCACCCCCGCGCAAGGCGCGATTCTTCGCGCCGCAAGGCGCGCAACACGAATCGGCCGCCGATCGATGACGCCAGCCTTGACTTCCAGCCAAACGCCGCGTGCAAGTCGCTCAGCAATGCGTCCAAACGATGCTCCACGGTTTTGTTTTCCCGCAAGTGCGCCCGCGAGGCCCCCGCCGCGGCCGCGTAGGTGGTTGCCAGCTCCCGACCCTCCCAGAGATACCGATCGCGCACCCTCGAATCCACATGATCACAATAGCGATTCCATCCTTGCAGCGTGGTCCGAGCGATTCGAGCCACGCTCGGACCGTTGACCTCGAAGTCGCGCGTGAATGCCCGCAACACCAGATCGGCTTCAGAGCCGTCGGGAAGATGCGGGTGTCGATAGTTGAACAACGCTTGGCCATGCACGTCTCCCGGATGAATTTCTTGATCCGACTTGATACGGCCTTGCGCTTTAAGCGTCGAGTGCAGGGGCGTGCCGGGGATGGGCGTGTAGAGCATGAACTGATGAAAGTCCGTGTCGTGCGCAACGGCGAAGTCGATCGCCTGGTCGATGTTTTCGAGCGTATGCTCCTCCAGACCGATAATCGACGAACCGAGCACGCGGATGCCGTGCGACTGCAAATCCTTCACCAAGGCGCGTGTATCGATTCCGCGCAACTTGGCGTATTGGCTGGCCTCCCCTTCCAGTCCCATCCACACCCAGGAGACGCCCAGCCGCACCAGGTCCTCGCGGCGGTACGACGACAGCACGTTCGCCGAGCTGAAGACGTAAAGCGACCAGGACTTGTCGTGCTCTTCCATCAGCTCCAACAATCGCATCGCACGCTTGCGGTGCAGCAGAAAGTTCTCGTCCATGATGAAGAACGATCGAACTTGCATCGCTTGGGCCAGCTGCCGCATGATCTCGAACAACTCGTCCCCGGAAGAATAAAAGTCCACGAATCGTCCTTTGCCGCCGAACATGGCCGACGTCGAGCAGAAGTTGCAGCCCAGTGGGCAGCCCACCGAGGGAATCACCGTCGCCGCCACGTCGCCGGGACGGTCACGTACCGCGAGGCCCATGCAGCGGGCGCCGAGGCCGGACTTGATCAGCGGATGCCACAGCGGTCGTTCGACGTTCTCGCCGAGAAACTCGCGAAACCAACGCACTCCTTCGCCCCGCACGATGTGATCGGCGTCGATGCGTTCCGCGAGGTCCGGGATATTCGCCACATGGCCGCCCACGACGATCGTGGCGCGAGGCGCCTTGGCACGCACTACTTCGCACATCTTGCGCACCTTCATCCAGTTCGAGACAATGCTCGTAATGCCGATCACGTCGTACCTACCGGTCGACACTTCCTCGGCAAAGCGTTCGAGGGAAGGAAAGTCGAGCACGGCGCAGGGCGCAGTGATGTTGGACTGAATCATCATGAGTCCCCAACTGCGATGAAACATTCGCAGCGAGAACGCGCCCTGCGTGCGGGTCACCTGGTTGTGGTAAAGCTCCATCGGATTGAGTGTGCGGCTGCCAAAGTCGTCGTCTTGAGCGAAGGGACCGAACACGCTGGAGAGCAGAATCGTGCAGTTGCGATTCTGTCGTCGACGTGGCATCGGCGAGTTGTTCACATTCAGAGCACTCCAGACGGTGGTCATGGCGATCGCTCCTGGCGGTGGGACGGGATGTCGAAAGAAGCATGGTCGGCATGCTTGAACGACATCCTATCGTTGCGCGCAGAGCGAAGCGTCATGGGCATGTCTTCACCAAGTAAAAGTTTGGCGATATTCACGGCACGCGTTCGCCATGCAAGTATTCGCCGGCCCACGGTTCCGGTGGAACGAATTCAAGACGTGCCGCGTCAATACGTTTTTCAAAGCATTTAACCTGAAGGGACTTCTCGTGAAGCGGCTGTGGTACCTGTTTGCGGCGGTGATGATTGTTTCTTTCTCCGTGTTGAGTTGGATTGGCACGCGCATTTATCAAGAGATGCCGCCGATTCCGGATCGCGTCGTGACCGCCGACGGCGTCGTCGTCGTGGATGCCGGCGAGATCGCCGCCGGTCAGAATGTGTGGCAATCCCTCGGCGGGATGGAGGTTGGTTCCATCTGGGGACATGGCAGTTACGTCGCACCGGATTGGACGGCCGATTGGCTGCATCGTGAGGCCGTCTTCATTCTCAACCGTTGGGGGCAGTCCGAGTTCGGCCGCGATTACGCCGAACTGAACGTCGAACAGCAGTCGCAGTTGCAGGGCCGGCTCGCAGGGATGCTCCGTAAGAACACCTACGACTCCGAGCAAGGGACGATCGTGATCGACGCCCTGCGCGCGGAGGCGTTTCAAGAGAATCTCGCGCACTACTCGGAAGTGTTTTCGCAAGGCAACAAAGACTACGCAATTCCGCCAGGCGCCGTGAGCGATCCAAGTCGATTGAAACGACTCTCCGCTTTTTTCTTTTGGACGGCCTGGGCCGCAGTCACCGACAGGCCGAATGACAACGTCACCTACACGCAGAACTGGCCGCACGAACCGCTCGTCGGCAATCGCCCCACCGGCGAAGCCGTGGTCTGGACCGGCGTGAGTATCATCATGTTGCTCGCGGGCATTTCTGGAATGGTCTGGTGGTACGCTGCCCGCCGCGAATCGGAGCCTGAGCAGGCCATGCCCGAGTCCGATCCTCTCAGCGCCTGGCGGGCGACGCCGTCGCAAAAGGCGACGATCAAGTATTTCTGGGTGGTCGCGGCGCTCATCCTCACTCAGATGCTGCTCGGCGTGGTGGTTGCCCACTATGGCGTCGAGGGGGACGGCTTCTACGGCATCCCGCTCTCCAAGTGGCTGCCCTACAGCGTGGCGCGCACCTGGCACGTGCAAATTGGCTTGTTCTGGATCGCTACCGCGTGGCTTGGCGCGGGTCTCTTCATTGGTCCGCTGGTCAGCAACGTCGAACCAGCCGGCCAACGGCTGGGCGTGAATGTGTTGTTTGGGGCCCTGTTGGTCGTGGTCGTTGGTTCTTTGACCGGCGAGCTCCTGAGCGTACACAACCAACTGACAGACGCCGTGTCGTTTTATTTCGGCCATCAGGGATACGAATACGTTGATCTGGGAAGATTCTGGCAGATCGCCCTGATGATTGGCCTGCTGCTGTGGCTGACGTTGATGGTGCGCGTGCTCTGGCCCGCCATGAAGACCCAAGGAAATGAAAAGCAGCTGGTTACGTTGTTGCTCGTCGCTTCGGCGGCCATCGCGCTGTTCTATGGCGCGGGGCTGACGTGGGGACAGCATACCCACCTGACCATGGTCGAATACTGGCGCTGGTGGGTCGTGCATCTTTGGGTTGAAGGCTTCTTTGAAGTCTTCGCCACGACGGTCATTGCCTTCTTCTTCATGCGTTTGGGCCTGGTCCGACCGGGTGTGGCCGCAGCGTCGGCGCTCCTGTCGGCGACCATTTTTCTATCAGGCGGCATCATTGGTACCTGCCACCACCTTTATTTCTCGGGAACGCCGACCGTGGCTCTGGCCTGGGGTTCCGTCTTCAGCGCTCTGGAAGTCGTCCCGCTGACGTTGGTCGGCTTTGACGCGATGGACGATCTGCGGCGGTCGGGCATTCGACCGTGGGTCAAAGGTTACAAATGGCCCATCTACTTCTTCGTGGCCGTGGCCTTCTGGAACATGATCGGGGCCGGCCTCTTCGGTTTCATGATCAATCCGCCGATCGCCTTGTACTACATGCAGGGACTCAACACGACGCCCGTGCATGGCCATGCCGCGCTGTTCGGCGTCTACGGCATGCTTGGCATCGGATTGATGCTTGTTTGCCTGCGAGCGCTGCTTCCCGGCCGCGAATGGAAAGACGGCTTGCTCAGCTTCGCATTCTGGTCGCTCAATCTGGGTTTGCTGGCGATGTGCGTCATTAGCTTGCTGCCCGTGGGATTGATGCAAACCTGGGCTTCCGTGGAGCATGGCTATTGGTTCGCCCGCAGCAGTGAATTCATGCAGACGCCGACGATGCAGACGCTCCGCTGGATGCGCGTTCCAGGCGACACGATCTTCTTCCTGGGGGCCGTCGCGCTCGTGATCTTTGTTGCGGGACTGAAGTTCGGGTTTTCTTATCGACAGCGTGCAGCATGCCGGCGAAGTTGACCGGATCCTTCACGCTGCCGAAGGGCGGCGCGTAGCAAAGCTCGGCCTCCTCCAGGTCGTAAACGGTACACCCCATCTGGATCGCCATGGCGAAGGAATCGATCCGCTTGGGAACTCCGTCTTCGCCGGGCGGCCGCGGCGACTCGTCGCTCCTTTACGATGGCACGCGGGTAAGGCATTACGCCCTGACCGACGAGAAAGAATTCTTCGCGGAGATGACCGAAGCCTACTTCGGAAGTAACGACTTCTTTCCATTCAATCGAGCCGAATTGCAGGAGGCTGAGCCGGAGATCTACCAATTGCTTGTGGACATGTGGGCAACGCCGTCGAAAGACTGATTGTCGGCGATTCGCGGTGAGAATTACCGATTCAGCCAGTCCACCATCGTTCGCGTGACGAGGTCGGACGCGTCCTGTTGCACCCAGTGATTCGCCTCCGGCACGGTAACGATCGTCAGGTCGCGCTCCACCCACCGCCAGGTGCCGTTGAGCGCGTCGGGCAGCAGCGCTTGGTCTTGAAGACCGTAAAACATGAGAACCGGACATTTCACCTTGGGGCCAGCGGTCGTCGGAGCAACGTATGGTTCACGCGGATAGTTCGCCTTGTAATAGTTCAACATCCCCTCAAACGACGAACGACGAAACGCTTCGACGTACTGCTTGCGGGCCGCTTCGTCCCGGACCCAAGCGGCCTGTCCTTCGGCCGTCAATTGCGAGGCCGCTTCGGGCGTTTGAAATTGACGGGCGTAAGCGCTGTTTTTTTGTTGTTGTGGGCTGTTTGCCAACTCCCGAAGTAAACCATTGGGATGCGGCAAGTTCAGAATTACCAGGCGGTCCGTCATCTCCGGGTGCGTCATAGCGAAGGACCATGCCACCATTCCCCCCCAATCGTGCCCGACGATGACGGCCTTGTCCCGCTGGAAGTGCTTGATCACCGCGCGCACATCGCCCACCAGCTTGTCGAGCGAGTAATTCTCCACGCCCACGGGCTGATCGCTCTTGTTGTAACCACGCTGGTCGATGGCGACGACCTGAAACTTCTCGGCCAGCGCTGGCATCTGCTCGCGCCACGTGTACCAATAGTCCGGAAAGCCGTGGATCATCACTACCAGCGGGCCTTCACCGGCGGTTACGTAATGAATGCGGACGTCGCCGGATTGAGCAAACCCTTCGACGCCGAGCGCATTTTCCTCCGACGATGGCAGAGGCGCATTGGGAGTCGCTTGGGCCGATAACCGATCGCACGACAAGCAAGCGATCCCAATCGCCGCCAGGAACCAGCTTTGTTGCAAATACATGAGGTAAATTCTCTCCACGGGGAAACGCACGAGACATCCAGCCCTTCGCGGCTCCAGACTGCCAGGTCGCGCAGAGCCTTGGCAGCTCCGCATGCGATCATAGCTTGCTGAAATCCGCCACCAGCAGGACAAAATCGCGATGTGCCCCACGCATTGCGATTCCGCATCCGGAGTTCTTCGGAATGACGCGGAGCCAGGCCATCGTGATCAATCACCACCGGCTTTCCAGCGAAAGACGCTGACAGCGTTGAGTTCTCGCACGATTAGGTCTTCTCCACTGACAGCAATGTGCGCCCACGCATCATCGTCGCTCACCTTCCTCTCGTCGAGCAGGTCGAATTCCCGCGGATTCGCCCGCAGAAGCAAGAGCACTCCCCGCTCGTCCAATGCGAGAATCAGATCGTTCTGTGCAACTAAGCTGCAATACTTGCCATGGGGCGTGGAAGTCCATTTGCGTTCACCGGTGCGAAGGTCGATGCAGGTGAATCGCTGATTTTGCAGGTGCAGGTAGGCGTGATCCTCGATGACCACTGGGGTGGACATGTAACCTTGCGCGCTGTTGTTCCAACCTTCAGCACAGGTGAACTTTCCATCGGCCTCAGATACTCGGTAGAGCCATGACTTATTCTGGTAAGAGCTGGTGAAGACTCCGTCTCCGAAGGGCACCGGAGTCAGGATGTTCATGCCGCGGAAGCTCGGCACGACCTGCTCCCACAGGACCTCTCCGTTCTCGGGATCAACCCCGGCCAGTTTTTCGCGAGTCTGCACGAGAATCTGGCGTTTGCCAGCGAGAGTCGCCACGATTGGTGAAGAAAAGGCGCTGCCCATCATTCCGCCGTCGTCTTGGAGGGTGCGCCAGACGATCTTGCCGGTGTGTTTGTCGAGCTTGATGAAGGAAGCGCCGGCTTGAACGTAGAGCCAATCACCATCAAGCAAGGGTGAACTGCAGAACCCGAAGGCAGGCAACGGTGACTTGAGTTGCTCGACGAAATCCACCCGCCATTGCTCCTCGCCCGTCTGTGCATTCAGTGATACCAGTACGTCTCGCATCCCGGCGACGTACAGGCTCGTCCCGTCAAACACAGGTGTGGACCGCATCCAACTGCCATTGGAAGCAGCAAAGAACGGCACGGTGATGGCGCCGGGCCACTGAGCGCTCCACAACTTGATGCCAGTTCTGCGATCAAGCGCGTACACGACCTCGGTCTCTTGGTCCTTGGTCCCGGTCGCGAATACTGCCGAGTCCGAGAGGATGGGACCAGAATAGCTCGGAGGAAGTTCGACGCGCCAAGTCCTCTTCAACACCTCCTCACTAAGGGTGGTTGGCCAGCCCGTTCCTGGGATCACGGCGTCCCGCTGCGGGCCTCGCCACTGATTCCAGGCGGGCAACTCCTCCTGTGCGACGAGCGAAGATTGACACACCAGCGCAATCAACGCGACCAGCGAGCCGCGGAGAACGTGTTCTCTCATCGTTAAACTTTCTCTTGTAGTGGCAGACCGAACGCATTGCTTTCTAGTCGCGGTCAATTCGTACTCTGAATCACGACCGACATGGTGGAATAGGGATTCACCGACTTGAACATCGAGGCGGCGGAATCTCGCCCGAAGCGCTTTTGTTTCCAACGAACGAGCGGATAGCTGAGCCGAGTCAGAATGTGGTTCGGCCTGGAGAACGCCAGAATGTCGTAGGAGACCTGATCGGTGTCCCGATCCCACACGATCAGAAAGCGCTCTTCGCCGCTCTCCACATGGCCCGGCAGTGTTCCGTAGGCAAAGCCAAACGTGGCTGTTTCTCCGGACTCCTCGACCGTGTACACGATGCGGCAAGCATTGAGCCACCAGCATCCCACCGCGCGCCCCATGATCGCCACCACCTGACCGGCTTCGAGGGGTGTGTCCGGCGACCATGCCTCGACCCAGCCGAGTCGAAACTGCTGCCAGCGTTGCAGTGCCACCTTGGCGGACTCGAAGACCGACTCACCGTACCCCAATGCGATGCGTGTACGGTCCACGACGTAACCCGCTGGAGGCGTGCCAGCGGTTGCTCCGACTGCCGAATAGCTGAAGTCCAGCGCCGCCTGTTCCGCCAAGAATTGGTACAGGATGTCCGGCGTTGGTTTTTGCAACGACAAGGTTCGCATTTCGAATTCGCAATGTCACCGAGTATGTGCCTCGGCTCCCGAACCGATAAACTGGAATAAGAGATCATAGGCACGCTGAACACCGTCGCCCAACAGGGAGTGTAACCTAGGACGATGCCGACCAAGGCGCAAGAGAACTCCGAAGTCTTGACTCCACAAACGGTTCTGTTGACGGGAGCGTCTGGGTACGTCGGCGGTCGATTGTTGCCGCTCCTCGAAGCGCAGCCGCTTGTGTTGCGCTGTCTGGCCCGAAAATCCCGACAAACTGCGCCCTTCGGTCAAGGGTTCCACGGAGATCGTCCGAGGGGACGTGCTGTCCCCTCCCTCGCTCGACGCGGCGTTGCAGGGTGTCCAAACCGCCTACTACCTCGTGCATCTGATGTCGGGATCGTCCGACTTCGAAGAAGAAGATCGACAGGCGGCGACCAACTTTGCGGCTGCCGCCCAGAGAGCCGCTGTCCGGCGAATCATCTACCTTGGCGGATTGGGGGACGACGGCGACCCCAAGCTGTCGCCCCACCTGCGAAGTCGGCATGAGGTGGGCGAAATCCTCCGCAACTCCGGGGTTGAAACGATCGAATTCCGGGCCGGAATGGTCGTGGGGGCGCGAAGCTTGTCATTTCAATTGATGAAGTCGTTGACGGATCGCCTCCCGGTAATGATCTGCCCACGCTGGCTCACCACGCCGACGCAGCCCATCGCTATCCAAGACGTGCTGGCATACCTGCTCGCCGCGAAAGACTTGCCTCCAGGCGAGAGTCGCATCTTCGAAATCGGCAGCCCGGATGTCGTCACCTATAGTGACCTGATTCGAGAATATGCTCGACAGCGAGGGCTGCGGCGGTGGCTGATCTTCGTACCGGTGCTGACGCCCTATTTATCTGGGCTATGGCTGGCGCTCGTCACACCAGCCACCTACGAAGTGGGGCGCCACTTGATCGAAGGGCTGAAGAATCCGACGGTGGTGCGAAACTCGCAGGCCTTACACACATTCCCGATCAGGCCGGTGGGAGCGGCTGAGGCGATCCGGCTCGCCATTAAGGAATCGGAATCGTCCAAATGATCCCTGGCTTGTGCGCATTCTGCTACCACATGCAGGACGTTGTCTCAGGGCATGAGTTACGGATTTTGCTGTTCCGGAAGCATGGCAGGGACAATCGGTTCCTCAAATACCCGCTTCGGTCCGTCGTCCAATTTCAGCAGCCCGGCGAGGACGTAACAATTTCAAGTCGTAGAGGGCGGTCCCGCACTCAGTTCTGATCTCAGGTACGCGGCCCCGCAGACTCTCTCCGTTAGTGCTAACCCGTGCCCGGGATAAGTGCGAAAACACTCGCCTCCGATTTGTCGACCGAAACAGATTCGAAATCGCCAAGCCTTTATCGTTTAACATCTTACGATCCGACAATCGACAGAGAGTTTTTACGAAGAGCGTTGGATCGGGCGTACTCATTTATTCTTGCGAACTCAGAGCGACACGGAAGTTAGCTCTCGCGACGCGAGACGGGGCTAACGTAGGTCGCGAGTTATCCGTAGTCTGCGAAAGAGTTTGCGACGACGACGGTGTTGGTTAAGCGCTCTCGACTTTCGCGCGGGGAGCGTCGCAGGGGAGGGTTGGTTCCGTCCCGCCGAGATTTCGACCGCGAACTCTCGCGCTCTCGGTTTAGAAACCCCTTGCTTGTTAGCAACCTCGTTGCGTTCGCATTGCGGAGACAACCTACCGCGAACTGGTTTCGTCCTTATGAAGACTCTGCTGAAGCGCCGCCCATATGCGTCGTTGTTTGCACCAGTCGAGCGTGGTGGCGATCGGGCGAACGTCGGTCTCCTTCACGGCATCGCGGCCGCGCCCCACTCGTGGCAAATACAGAATCTGTTCCTGAAGGTCGGGAGCCAGGTTCAAGAGCGACAAGATCTGCGTCATCCGGGCGGTGGTGATGTGGCCGAAGCGGGCCAATTCGGACTGGTCCGCCACGACGCCGTCACGAATCAACTTCTCGCAACGGATCGCCAGCGCCATCAGCCGGGCGATACGCGGGATCCTGCCTCCTGGCGTCTCTTCTGAGGCGCCGTCGCGTAGTTGCTTCTGGCCACAACGCCGACGACTCACGTGAAAGTCACGGGTGACGGTTAGCTGGCAGTTCATGCTGCGTCCTCCTGGTGGCGGGCGAGTTCATGGGTCAGCGTCTTGATGCCGGTAGCGTGGAACGTCAGCGAGATACGGCCGTGCTCGCCATCGTAGTCAACCCGGTCGACGAGCAGTTCCAGCACACGGGACTGCTCCCGCGGCGCTAGGGTCTCCCACAGCTTGTCGAAGTCGGCCAAGGCGCGGGCCACCACCGTTTCGTCCACAAGCTTGCCGCGTAACGAGACGAGTTCGTTGTCGATTTCCGTGAGCCGGCGCTCGGCGACGCGAACGCGTTCCTGAGAATCCGCCAAGAGAGTAACGCGGTGCAGGTGATCTGACAGAGCCGCCGCGGCTTGCAATCGAGCGTGGTCGTCTCGCAACTGCCGCTGAAGGCCGACTCGCTCTTGGTCGAGCTGTTTGATGTTCGCCTCCGTCTGCTCGCGAACCTGCCGCACCGTTTCCGCGACGACGTTGGCGTCCCGGCCGAGGCATTTGATCTGTTCGACCACAAACCTCTCGATCTCGCCTGCCGGAACTGACGGCGATGGGCACTCGGACCAGCCGCGCTGCTGAGCTGTGCCGCAGACATAGTAGCGATAGCGGCGATTCCCCTTGGCGGTGTAGGTGTGGGACATCGCGCAGCCGCAGGGACCACAACGGAGGAGCCCGCGCAGCAATGCGCCGTGCTTGTTGCGAACGGCTCGGCCGCCCGTGTGACCGTTTCGCTGCAGCAATGCTTGCGCGCGTCGGAACAATTCGTCCGGCACGATCGGCTGATGCTCTCCCCGGTGGACTTCCTCCTTGTAGCGGATCCGACCGACGTAGGTGACATTCGTAAGCAGCGCGTAAAGGCCGTTCTTCGTGAAGAGCCGTCCGCCACGTTGGGCTCCCTTCTTGGTCGCCCAGCGTTTCGTCGTCCAGCCGCGCCGATTGAGCTCGGTCACCGTGGGGAGGAGCGATTGATACTCGAGGTACATCTCGAAAATCTGCCGCACATGCTGGGCCTCGATCTCGTCGACGACGAGTTTTGTCTCTCGGACCGTGTAGCCCAAGAGCGGCATGCCGCCCGACCACTTTCCTTTGCGACGCGAGGCGGCGATCTTGTCGCGGACCCGTTCGCTGATCATGTCCCGTTCGAATTGGGCGAACGACAAGAGGACGTTCAGCACTAGCCGTCCCATGGAGCTGGCGGTGTTGCATTATTGCGTGGCGCTCACGAACGAGACGCCGTGCTGCTCGAAGACCTCCATCATCCGGGCGAAGTCGAGCAAGCTGCGGCTGAGCCGATCGACCTTGTACACCACCACGCAGTCAATCTTGCCCGCCGCAATGTCGGCCAGCAGACGTTTGAGCGCCGGTCGATCCATGTTGCCGCCGGTAAAGCCCCCGTCGTCGTAATGGTCGCCGAGGCACTGCCAGCCCTCGTGCCGCTGGCTGGCGATGAAGGATTCGCCCGACTCGCGCTGGGCATCAAGGGAGTTGAATTCCTGTTCGAGCCCTTCTTCGGTGCTCTTGCGGGTGTAGACCGCGCAGCGCACCGCAGTCGTGTTCGTTGGTTGGCTACGGCGCTTCATCGGTTGCCTCCTTCGCATGACAAATTGAAGAACTTGAATCCATTCCAATGCGAGCCGGTGATCCGCTTCGCCACGGCGCTGAGCGACTTGTAGAGTTCGCCCTCAAACTCGAAGCCGTCAGTCACGACTTTCACCTGGATCAGGCGGCCCTTGTACGGGCGCGTGATCAGCGTGCCGGGGAGCGGAAGTCGCGAACCGCCGTTCACGGAACACGCGACGGTCTGGGTCCGTTCGGACGCCTCGGGCGACAACTTCGGCGTGCGCGGCGCCGTGACGCGCAGGTCACTGGAATTGGCCAGCTCTTCGGCCCGTTGAAGGGCCCGTGCGGTTAAGCCGCCTTCTGCCAGTGACTGCATTCGCCAGATGATGCGGCGGATGAGCCACGTGCGATTGCCGGCACGCGTCGCTTCGGCGAACAGCTCCGCATACCGCTCGCGCAGCTGGCCGATGGTCATCCGTTCCAGCGCGGCGACCTCTTTCCCCACATTCAATGTCATACCGTTTTCCTGGTGTCGAAAGTCTCGGAATCGATAACCCGAGTGGACACTGAGCCTCGTTTTGACCCCGACCTCAAGGCCCTGCCCGCCAGATTTCTCGATTCACGGGCACTTCCTTTGGGCAACGGAAATCTGCCGAATTCCGCCGGAATCTGGGCGACTCGCGCTTGATGTTTTTGCAAGGGGCTGGCTCCTGTGTGACTGTCCCCACGGGACGAACCACCATCTACCACCCGGAGCCCAACGATGCCTGCGAGCAATGACGAACGAATGAACGGGGCGGTCGACCAAACGGCCTTCGAGAAAGTGATTCGCGACAACCTTTCGCCGGAGGCGGTCGCCACGATCGTCGCCTTTTTGCAGCCCGCAGCGTTCTACCGGCCCGCCAACGAAGACGCGATGCAAGCGCTGCGGCAGGTCGAGTGGTTCAGGCGCGCCGGGGTCCGGATCGAATTCGAGGGCCGACGACGAGAAGAAAAGAGGCGTCGCTGGCAATCGCCGCATCGTGGGCAGATGGAGTAGAAACGAACGACAGGGAACGATCTCGCCAGGCGACGGTCGATTGGCCGCACCGTCCAGCCAGGAGGGACAAACGGTAGTCGCCGGTAGGTGACAATACGCCTTGAGCGATTCCAAGGCGGCTTTCACCGTGGACGGGTTCGACTGGAAATCCACGAGTTCCAGTTCGCCGGTGCCGCGATTAAGTACGTAGCGGAGCGCGTCGTGCAGCCAGGCCTGCAAGCTGCCTTTGACGGCGTTATCTTCCTGTTCGCCGTAACGATTATTGCGCCAGGCCGTCAGCGCGCCGGCGTAGCAGTGGATCGTCCGTCCGTCAGGGTGCAAGTAAAACTCCCTCACGAACGACTCAGCCGTTGGCAGGGTGCGCGTGGGCGAGAGGACGAGTTTGCCGGACTGCGGCTCGCGGTTGCCCAAGGGAATGCAGCCGTCTTCCGCCAGTTCCAATGCCTGCGCGCGCCGACAATGCGATTCGGCGTCACGCAGGCGCTGCACGATTTCTGCGTCGCTCCAATCCCGAGGAAATGGCCGCTGTCCGGTATACTCGCGGATCAGCGCCACGGCTGTCGTGTCATCAAGATCGTGCTCGACGGCCCGGCAGGCGGCCGAGAACAAACGCCGCGAGCCGTCGCGCTGATCAGCAATCCGGATTCTGAGCATCGCCGCCAGGCAGCGGGCTGCGCGATCGTCCGGAGCAGATGGCGCCGGGAGCGTGCTATCGGGTGTATGCGGCGTTTCCGCAAGACGCTTCTGATGCGCGCGTGCCGGGCGTTTCTCTCCTAGCTCGATCAGCACGGCCTCAGCCAATCGTTGCGCGCTTTCGAGCAGCAACTCCGGATCGATTTCGGCTGGCTCCTGTTGTTCGTCGTCCCAAGTGATCGGCTCGCCGATTTCGTGCGTGCTGGGCGGGAAGACCGTGTGCGTTCCCGTGGAGCGAACCTCCACGATCATGCCCGACGAGCGACTGGAGAATTTCTTCGTGACGAGCGGGGCGGTAACGCGATACAGCCAATGGGATTGAGGTTTGCCGGGCCCACCAAAATTCAGTGCCGTCGGCGGCAGGAACTGCGCCGCGAGTTCCACGGCCCGCCGGTGATCCAGGTCCACGTCGATCAACCAGCCTGATGGCTCGCCCAACAGCACGCTGATGTTCTGCGGCTGGCCGTTGAAATGTTGATCGAGTTGGTCACACGACAGCCGCAGTTGCTCCCAGCGTTTGAAGCCCGGGTTCTTGCTGCGGTGCGGCACGGGTATGACGGACCAGCCGCGTTCGAGGTAGCGCTGCGCGACTTGTCGTGCCGAGGCGCTCGCCGGTACGTGGGGGCTGTCAAGCTCCATGCGTATTGTCCTCCGTGAGCGGCCCATCCGTCTGGCTTTCCCCGCGCTCCTGATCGATGCGAGCCAGCTCTGACGCAATCCGCATCAAGTCGGCGTCGTGAAACACGCGAGCGTGCCCGGCCCAGCCCGCAGGTGGAAAGTTTCTGGTGCGGATGACGTACTCAACGCGATGCAAGGGCTGTCCCAATCGCCTTGCGATCTCTCCGACGGTCAACAGTGTTTCAGGCTCGGACATGAACTGGTTCCCTTTTGGCTGGCATCCGCTGCCGGATGTTCCGCATCCGCGATATGGCCCTCTATCTATAAATGTGGGGAACTCCGTGACCGTCGCTCGGGAACTGCGTGACCTTTTTCGGGGAACGGCGTGCATCGACCGGAATGTTGGCGTGGGTGGCGGCGCGATAAGATGCACGAGCTCAAGACGTTTCTCCGAGGATCGGTATCACCATGAGCGACAAGGAGAACAGTTCAGCGATCCGCGCTGGGGAGGCCTTCGTGGCCGCGATTGCCGATGATCCCCAGGTCCAGCGGTCCATGGCCAAGGCCGCCTTTCGACTGCGGGCGTTTGCGGCTGGAATCAACGCCATCGGCGTAGCGCAGCGACAAGTCATGGAGACGATCGAAAGTGAATGCGCGGCCTTCCAAAATCTGCTGAAGGAACTTGTCGGCGAGCAGCAGCAATGGATGCAGGCCAAGTTGGCCCCATTTCAAGCCGCGCAAGAGCAGGCGTTCGCTGAGTTGACGGCTGAGATTCAGCAGTCGCACGGCCAGTTGAAGGACAACCTGGCGGCGCACGGCTTTGATCCGCCGAACGACTTGGTGGAGTGGCAGGAGCTGGCGCGGCTGGCCGAACAAGAGCCAGGGCCGATGACGATGGCGGAGATTTATGATTGGGCCATCGCTTGGGCCAAACGGGAGGCGCTGCGGCTCAAGATCGCTCGGGGCGAAACGCCGATCCTGAGCGGCAGCCAGCCACCCGTACGACTAACGAAGCGAATGGCTGAAGACGCCAGCATTCGCCGAGATGAGCACGACATACGCATCGCCTGGTGCATGGGAAAGCGAATGTACCTGGGGCACGACACGCAGGTGAACAGGCTGTTTTGGCTGCTTGCATCTCCTGTGGGCCGAGCCTGTACGCTGGCGGAAGTGCAGCGGGCAATCGACGGGATCGAAACGGCCCGCGACATGGACGCAACGGGCGAAGAGTACCAGAAGGCAAGTCAACGCGTACGCAAGGCGATTTCCAAACTACGCGCGGCTATTGAGGAAGGCGGCGCCGCGGACCACGTGCTGATCGTCCGTGGCGGCAGCCAAAGCGACCCGGAGTACACGCTGGTTCTCAGGTTCGGTGAACTGGAATGATTAACGCTCTATGGAGTTGAGAGCAAACGTCCTGCCAGCCCGGCACAAATTACAATGCGAAGGCGTTGTACGTCGCGCAGGCGTCGGCATCGTCGGGACAGCCATCCAGGTTGAGAAAAATGCCACTGCAGCAGTATCATCACCGGTGACGACATCCCGTCAGCAGATAGAGGAGCCAGTCTTTGCTTGACACTGTCACTAACGGCCAGTGTTGGTATTGATGTCTGCTAGTGAAGGTGTCGGTGGCAAGGCTTGGGAGTTGAAGAGTCGGGCCAGCGCACTGATGTGTCGACGAGCTTGGTGGATTTCATTCTGCTGCTGGCTGCCTAGTATTCGGCGTGTGCATCGCTGGCGCGGCGGCCAAATGAGATCGACATCGCACTGCCTCGGCGGGCACAACGGCCAGGGCGACCGTCGATTCCACTTCGGTTAACGCACGCTGAGCGGCAACGTAGGCCAGCCCGCCGGCCTGATGGGCAGAACTGTGGACGACTTCGACGACTTTTTTTGCTGCCGACCCGGAGAATCGCACGGGCGGCATGCTCGTAGCCACGATCTGCGCCGAATCGGACGAGTCGCACCTTTACAGCGTGAGCGGCATGGCGTTTCACCAGGCCTTCGACGCGCTGCAACAGCCAGCAAGTGACCTTCCAGTCGCGCGACGTCGTACGTCCACTACTACGCATCACAACTCACACCAAGGTCACACAGTCGAGAGCACAAGTTTCCTTCTGCTAAACGTCAAAGTTGGATCTAGGGCGTCTCTTGTACTTTCGCCAATTCGATTGCCGGACCGCTACGATCATTACAACGACTGCCGAGGGCAGAACCACGGGTAGATCGCCGGAATCACGAGCGCTGTCAGCAACGTCGACGTTACCAATCCGCCGATGACAACGCTCGCGAGCGGGCGTTGAATCTCCGCGCCGGCAGACGTGGACAGAGCCATGGGCAAGAAGCCTAAGCTTGCCACCATCGCCGTCATCAGAACGGGCCGAATGCGAACGAGTCCCGTTTCAAAGGCAGCTTCACGAAGCGGCACTCCGGTAAGCCGCATACTCTCCGCGGAACTCACCCAGACGAGTCCGTTGAGCACCGCCACGCCGAAGAGCGCGATGAAGCCGACGCCAGCGGAGATACTGAACGGCATTTCCCGAAGCGCCAACGCGGCCACACCTCCCGACGCCGCCATCGGCACGGCCAGAAAGATCAGCACTGCCAAAGACGCCGATTTAAACGTCGTGTAAAGAAGCAGAAAGATCATTAATAGTACGATAGGCGTGATGATCGCCAGTCGGAGGCTGGCGGACTGCAAGTTCTCGAAGTCGCCTCCCCATTGCAGGGTGTAGCCTGGCGGCAACTTCACGCTGCTCGTGACTCTTGATCTGGCCTCATTCACGAAACTTGCCACATCGCGGCCGCGCACATTCGCCGACACGAATGTGCGGCGACGCGTGGCCTCGTGCTCAATGCCAGGCGGCGATTCTTCCAGTTCAATGTCGGCCAATTCGCCGAGTGGAATCGGCACGCCCCCAGGAGACGTGATGGGGATGCGTTCAAGTCGAGACTGCTCTTCGCGCCAATTCTGAGGAACACGTACGACGATCGGGTAATAGGCGCGCCCTTCGAACACCTCGCCCACTGGCACTCCGCCGAGCGCCGCGACCGTATCCATGACGGCCGCGGCCGTGATGCCATGCCGCGCCAATTGTTCCGGCTTCGCTCGAATGGTGAGCGAGGTGATATTGGCTTGATAGTCCGCTTTGACATCGGCCGCGCCTGGAATCTTTGCCAGCACCGATTCGATTTCCTTGCCCTTTCGCGCGAGCAGCTGCAGGTCGTCCCCATACAGTAAAACCGCTACATCGGCTTTGACGCCCGCCACTAGTTCGTCAACTCTCATTTCGATTGGCTGAGTGAAGCCAAAGTTCACGCCCGGCACCTGCTGGTCTAGTTGAGCGGACATCTCTTCGATGAGCATTTCTCGCGACTTCTGCTCAGGCCACTCGCTAGTCGGTCGGAGCATGACCCAGATATCAGTTTGCTGAACCCCCATCACGTCGTTGGCGATCTCCGGTCGTCCCGTCTTGCAAAATACGGTCTTCACTTCAGGAAACTCGAGGAGCATGTGCTCTACGCGGTCGGACATCGTGACAGCGTCTTCCAGCGTGGCGCTGGGCAGGCGATTCGCTTCGATCAAGAGGTCTCCCTCATCAAGCCGCGGCATGAATTCGGCGCCGAGCCGTGCCGCGATCGGCAGGCTACCGAGGAGGAGACCGATGGCAACAAAAGACACTAGCACGGGACGATCCACGGCAAAGGCAAGGCAGGGGCGATAAATGCGCTTTACCAATCGGAGTAATAGGACGTCCTTCTCGGTCGTGTTCGCCGGCAAGAGAAAGGACGCCAAGACGGGCATCAGCGTCAGCGACAGGACGAGCGAGCCGGCCAGCGCGAACAGCACCGTCCAGGCCATTGGCCGGAACAACTTTCCTTCCGTCCCCTCGAGCGTCAGGATCGGCAAATAAACGACCGCGATAATCAACTCGCCGAACATCGTGGGTTTGCGGACTTCGACAGCGGCGTCGCGCACTACGTCGGCGACAGCGTGCTCTGGTTGGCGATGCCCGAGCCGTCGCATGCAATTCTCAATCATGATCACTGAACTATCCACAATGAGCCCGAAATCGATCGCTCCCAAGCTCATGAGGCTCGCGGTGATTCCGGTGGCCTGCATGAGGTTCGCGGCAAAGAGCATAGATAGTGGAATCGCCAAAGCCACGATCAAGCCGGCTCGGATACTTCCCAAGAGGACGAGCAGCACCACGATCACGAGGACGCCGCCCTCTACCAAATTGCTCAGCACAGTATGCAGCGTCCGATTGATCAAGTCCGCGCGATCGTAGATGACTTCGATCGTGACTCCCGCCGGCAACGTGCCTTGGATTTCTTCGATTCGCTCCTTGGCCGCTTGGACCACTGTACGCGAATTCTCTCCCAACAACATCATCACCATTCCGGTAACGACCTCGCCTCGACCGTCTCGCGTGACGAGCCCTTGCCGGGTGAGGGGGGCGATCTGTACGTCACACAAGTCCTTGATCAAGATCGGAACGCTGTCGAGCTGGCTGCGAACCACGACGTCCTCAATATCTTTCACACTCTTGAGGAGAGCCTCGCCTCGCAAGAACTGCTGCTCGCCAAAATGGACGATGTAGCCTCCACCGCTGCTGGCATTGTTTCGCTCCAACGCTTCAACGATTTCCTCAAGCGAAAAGCCTGAACTCGCCAGTCGCTCGGGATCGACGGCGACTTCGTAGGATTTGTAGAGTCCGCCATGCGAATTGACGTCGGTCACGCCTGCGACGCGCCGCAACTGTGGAGCGATGTCCCATTCCAAGATGCTGCGCAATTCCATCGGCGTGTAACCGTCGCCGCGGACTTCGAATTGAAGCACTTCACCGAGGGCCGTGCTCAAGGCGCCCAGCTTTGGGTCGCCTCGTCCCGCCGCAATTCGCGAGTTCGCTTCCACGAGCCGCTCGTTGACCAATTGTCGAGCGCGATAGATATCTACGCCTTCGCCAAATACAACCGTCACGACGGAAATCCCAAATTTCGAGACACTGCGCAATTCCTCGACATCCGCCAAGCCATTCATCGCGGCTTCCACCGGATAAGTCAGATAACGCTCGACCTCCAGCGGCGACATGGAACCGCCATCGGTGATGACTTGAACCTGTACGTTGGTCATATCTGGCACGGCGTCGATCGGCAGGGTCGCGGCGGAATATAGCCCTCCCGCTGCAATCAGCAAAACGAGGACAATTACCAACACGCGATTGGCGAGCGAGAGTTCGATGAGAGCGGTCAGCATGAATGATCTTCTTGTTCTTAGGCCTATTCGGCTTCTTGTTCCAGCAGCAGCATGCTCTTGAGGACAAAGGCGCCCTGGTCGACCACTTCCTGATTGGGTTCGATCTCACCTGTCAGTTCCACCGAACTGTCATCTTTCCATCCGGACTTCACTTCCACGCGACGAAAACGACCTCTACTCTTTCGCACGAATACGAACGCGCGACCGTCGTGCCGCAATAGGGCGGACTGCGGGGCCACGATCGCGTCGCGTGGCGCCGCGTTCGGTAGTTGAAGCCAAGCGAACATGCCGGGCCTGAGCCGACCATCGGGGTTCTCCACTTCGGCAATCAGCGACACCGAGCGAGTCTCAGCGTCCATGCGGGCATCCAGATGTTTTGCGGTCACAGTGAAATGATCATCCGGGAAAGCGGAAAACGAGATTGTCATTGGTTCGCCTCCTTGTACGCTTACTCCGGCCAGATCGCGCTCATGGATCGCCGCAGCGATCCAAAGTCGCGATACGTCCACCAATTCCGCCATGTGCTGTCCAACTACAACCCTTGAGTTCGTCGCCACCTCCACACGAGTGATATTGGCGTTCCAGGGGGCCCGGATCACCAGTTCATTGAGTTTTGGTGATGTCTGAACGCTGTTTGTATTCATGGCCATCGAGCCCTCAAGTGCCAAGAGTTGTTCCTTCCGCACGCGGACAAGCCGTTCCGCCTGATCCAGCTGTTTTTGGGAAGCTGACGTGGCCTGCGCGCACGCGAATCGAGACTCCTCGCAAGTCCCGACGAACTCGGCTCGCGCGATTTGCAAATCACCGCTCCGCTGAGCGGCGTTTCGGGCAGTGACGATTCCACCGGCAGATAGCGCGTCGGCATTGTCCGCCAGTGCCTCGGCTAATCGAAGTTTGGCATAGGCGCCAAAGACATGTCCCCGGTAGTTCCCCAGCTCGCGTTCAGCGAATTCCTGTTCGATGAATTCCACTTCGGGATCCTCAGTTAACCTGTCCAGGAGTTGCATCAAGTGCCTTTCGACATGGCGATGCCACTCGGCCGCGAGCTTCGCCGCGCCAAGCTCCGCTTCACTTGTAAGCAGTTCATTTCTTGCCAAACCGATCTCCTCGCCACTCATCTTTGCGAGTGGTTCGCCGGCTCGAATTGCTTGCCCTGCGACCATGAGTACCTCGGTAACGACGCCGTCCACGGGCGCAATGATGTCGACACGCCGCGCGGGATCATACTGGACAGTGGCGGGGATGGACCGTAGAGGGTGAATAGTTCGCTTAACCAATGGAGTGCAATGGATTCCGGCGGCACGTTCCTGGCTTTCGCTTATCCGAACATCGGCAGTCGCCATCTCACTGCTGACGGACTTGTCCGGCGCGTCGACGACCGACGTGCCGACGCTGGAAAAAGTCCACCAGCTAAGCGAGGAGACGCCAGCTAGTGCCATCGTGGCCATTGCGACCCACAGGAGGCGCAATGCGGCGAATCGTGGCCTGCGCTTTGACGAAGGGCTCGCGATCGGGGCGATTACGGACATCGGAGTTGCTCCGCTTCACGAAAGTGAAAAGGCAAGGCGCGCCAAATCTGAAGAAATCAGCACAAGTGCCGTGACGGACGAACCGCCGGTTCACAATGCTCGATTCAAAGGCGATCGTCCGCCCGGGTTGTACGCGAGAAGGCGTAACGCGAAGATAGCTAACACTGCAACGAGCCAACCCAGGCGCGCAATGCCCTCCCAGAAATGGCAGGGGGGGAGTCCCCTCCAGGTTTCAAGCTCGCCGTCGCGACGATTGTCGACGCCGGGATCAAGAAATGGGGGGCGGATGAAAACGCCAAGTCGTGAATCCATTCCCCTGCCGCGAAGATGCACGGCACGTCAACGGATTTCGCCACAATCGCGCCGCGACACAAGCATCCTGATTCGTGTTCGCACGGCGCTGGCGCTTTCCGATGCGGCACTTCGGTGGCGTGACACTCGGACGGCTGCGCCACAGCCGCTTCAGCAGCGTGAAGCGTGCAGTGCAGCGAAGTAAACAGCATCGCTACCACCATCGCCCACGCGACGGCGCGTCGGTGCGAGCGGCGAATAGGGCGCCAACATTGCATGTCTCTCATTGTAATCGATGTTCAAGCATTCGCAATTGGCAACGCCGAGACTTCGGAGACGCGTATCGAGAATCCGTCTCAGAAGGCTGTGAGATGCCCAGGAAACGGCGGCGTAGACCGAGACCGTGGTTTCGGAGATGTTCATGGCTCAGTAGGGTGCATCTCGACAAAGCTGTGTGCAGTCATTCGGATGGTCATTTGCATCGCTGAACTACCGTCGTCCGCCCCGTTTGAGCTTCACGTTGGGCCAGGCTTTGACGATCTGGTCGAGTACGGTTTCGAAACGATCGCTCACGCCTTGAGCCAAAACTTGTTGCAGCGCCTCACCATGCACGGTCACGGAGTCTTTCGCCAGCGAAGTGACGCTTGTCATCACCTTCGGCGCGATTCGCGACGGAGAGGTTGGCACGTTCGACGACGCGACGAGCGTGACCGGCGCCGCCGCCGGCGCTCCGTCCAGCGATGCGCCAAAATTGTTGCGCACGTTGTTCAGATCCACGATATTCACGACCAAGTCGCCGTTCGTGTCGCCGGTCACTCCTGGTCCGGACGCACCGAAGTCGTTCCGCACGTTATTCAGGTCGACGATATTCACGTGGCCGTCGTGATTGGTGTCGCCCAAAAGCGTTGCGACGGACGCGCTGCCGAAGTCCGAGTGATCCTCAATCTCGCCTTCTTCCAGGTCCTCGAATTCGTAGCCATCGCCGGGGATGGGCGTGCCAATGACGACCGGAATCGAGCCGAGCACGACGTTCGTACCTGCGCGGACGAACTGAAGGTCAAAGCGATGCGGAATGCCATCTCCCACGAACTCGATGTCGAACGTTGCCGTGGCGCCCGAGGCCAGGTTGTTCAACACGCCCGTATGATTGAGGATTTTCACGCGCGGGTCCGACGCCTGGACGTCGATATTCACCGCCACGTTGGTCACCGCGTTTTGAATGGCATTCGTGATGCCGCTGGCCACGCTGGCGCCGAAGCCGGAAGCGATCTGGAAGTAGAGCGGGTCGCCTGGCGCGATCGGATCGATGGTGCCATTGTCGATCGTTGCGGTGGAGTGGTTAACGGCGCCGGTGAGCGTCGACAACGCTTCGAGCCCTTGGCGCGGGTCGAAGTTCGCTTCTGCATTGGTGCCCAACCCGATCACCAGTGCCCCCAAGGCGTTGAGCGCCGTGATCGTTTCTTGAATGCCGGCACCCGCGCCAAACGGGGTGTCAGGTCGCGAAGTTCCCGTCAACGCGCCGATCGGCAGCGTCGCGCCGCCGACGCCCGTGATGATTGCTTCGCCAAACGGTTGGTACGCGAAGCCGATGTCGGTCGCGGTCAGAATGATTGGCAACGCGCCGGCGCGGAAGCCAGCGCCTCCCACATTGCCGCTGGGGGCCAGCACGCCGTTCGCCGTGTCCGCTTGAAACGATGCGAACGACGGCACGTCGCCGCTGGCGCCAGGATTAAGTTGCGTGTGCGCCATTCCAGCCGGCCCGCTGTCAAACACGGAACCATTGTTGTTCCCGTCGAATCCCAACCCCGTGACGAGTTGATAGAGCGCCTCGATATCGGTTTCCGGTCCGTCGCCGCCGTAGCCGGGCGCCGTGCGATTGAGGGCCGCTTGGATGGACGCCATGTAATCGGGATTGGTGGCCGCCACGATCGGCTGATTCAGCACGAACGGCCGTCCCTCCGCGTACTCCGAAGCGTAATTCGCGTACTCTTCGAAACGCCCCACGCCGAAGCCCAAGTCAATGCCCGGCAGCGAGGCTTGCAAGGCGGCGATGATGTCTGGGAAGGCGCTCCGCACGATCGGACTGTTGTTGACGAAACTGCCTGTGTCATCGAACAGCAGGAACACGTCGACCATGTTCGTCAGCGCGCCGGATTGCGGCAACGTGATGCTGACCGTTTGCGGGTGGCTCTCGCCTTCCGCCAACGACATGGTGATGCTCGACGGATCGACATTCCCCATCGCCGGATTGCTGACGCCATCCGGCCAGAGGATGCCGTCGACCGTCGTGGGATACGTTTGCTCGTAGCCGGGCGATTCGAACTCGCGCACGACATAGGCGCCCGGCGAGAGGTCCCCAAAGGAATAAGAACCATCGTCTCCTGTGACGACGCGCGGTTCGTCGTCGTCCATCACGTTGTCCCGGTCGTAGTCGACGTAGACGGTTGCACCGGGCAGTCCCGCTTCGCCCGCGTCGCGTTGATGGTTCCGATTCGCGTCGTGAAATCGCACCCCGTGGATTTCATTCGGACGGAACACCGCCGCGGTATCGACGCCTGAGCGTTCCTCACCGGCGGCGACAGTGACAACATGCTCCAGTTGCGCGGCGGGCGTCGCGCTCAATTTGGCCGGAACGATCACGCGGACCGTATAAGTGCCCGGCGCCAGATGCGTAAATGCATAGGCGCCCGCTTCGTCAACCGCTGGTGTGTAGAATTGATCAGCGGACGTGCTGTGTTGCGGCTCCGCTGGATCAAGGATCGAGTCGTTATTCAGATCCAGATAGACGGTCAGGCCGCCCAATCCTTGTTCATCAACGCCGCGCACACCATCGCGATTCGCATCGGCGAACACCGTGCCGCGGATGACGGAGTCCTTGATCCGCTCGTTGCCGAAGTCCAGATTCGAGACCGCGTCGCCGTTGCGCAGCGAAACGGTTTGACTGGTCGACGGCGGCGCGGTGGGACGCCAGCCAGCAGGGATTTGCTGGACGATCGTCACCGTGCCGGGCGTCAGGCCGGCGAGCGCGTAGCTGCCATCCGCGGCGGAGACGTTTTGCGGTTCACCGCCATCGGCCACGCCGTTGTGGTTCAAGTCGGCGAACAACGTCCAGCCAGCCAGGCCGGGATCGGTGAACGTGGCCGATTCAGGATCGAAATCGCGCACGCCGTCGCCGTCGACGTCTTCCCAGACCGTGCCCTCGATGTTGGCCGGCAAGGTTTCCACAATCTGGAAGTTGGCGAAGTCCGGCGCGATGGTTTCCACGCCGGAGAACACTGTAACCGACTCGCTGTCGCCGAACGTCGGCGCGGGTTCCCAACCGGCCGGCAGGATCTCGCGAATCTTGTATTCGCCGACTTGCAGATCGGCGATGGTGTAGACGCCGTCGGCGTCGGTCAGCGCTGTGGGCTCCAGTTCATCGAGCGAGCCATTCCGGTTCAAGTCCAAGAACACCGTCCAGTTCACCAGCCCCGGCTCCGTGAAGGCGCCGGACAGGTCGGCGTCGCGAAGGCCGTTGCGATTCACGTCATTCCAGATCGTGCCGCGGAGCGAACCGTTGGTGACGTTGAAGTTCGCGAAATCCGGCGCGATCGTCTCAGCGCCGGCGTCGACCGTGACCGTGAAACGTCCGTCGAATTCGGGCGACAGGTTCCACCCTTCCGGCAGGACCTCGGCGACGTCGTAGTCGCCCACAGGTAGACTAACGAACGCGTAGACGCCGCTCGCGTTCGTCACCGCGGTCGGTTCGCCCGGGTCTTGCTCGAAGTTGAAGTTCACATCCAGGTACACGGTCCAATCGGCCAGGCCCGGCTCGGTGAATTCGCCGGTGTCCGGATCGGTGTTGCGAATGCCGTCGATGTTGGCGTCGTTCCAAATCGTGCCGCGGAGCGACCCGCTCGTGGTGCTGAAGTTGGCGAAGTCGGCCACCGCGGTGTCGAGCGGAAACAGCTCCACGTCTTGGCGATTGTCGAACTCCGGCGACACTTCCCAGCCGTCGGGAATCACTTCCACGACGCGGTAATCTCCGGCCGGCACGTCGGTGAACGCATAGAAGCCAGTCTCATCTGTCAGCGCAGTCGGCTCGCCCACGTCGGGATTCTGGTTCTTGTTCAGATCGAGAAAAATCGTCCAACCGGGCAGGCCAGGGTCGGTGAACTCGCCACTGTCCGGGTCCACATCGCGGATGCTGTCCGCGTTCAAGTCGTTCCAGACGGTCCCCTCAATCGTGGCGCCCGCGAAATTGAAGAAATCGGCCACAGCATCTTGGCTTTGGTTGACCTTTACGTCGCGCGAAACGGGGCCGGTCGGCCGCCAACCCTCCTGCACGACTTCGGCCACGCGGTATGTCGATGGCTTCAGGAAACGAATCACGTAGTCGCCGTCGACATTGCTCACCGCGGAGGGTTCCGTGTCTCCCACCGCATCGGTGTTGAGCGTGCCGCTGTTGTCCAAGTCGAGGTAGACCGTCCAACCTTGCACCCCGTCCTCGCCGTTGTTGCGGATGCCGTTGCCGTCCAAATCGTTGTAGATCGTGCCGCCGATCGTCGTATCCGCGGTTCCTGACAGCGCGTCGGACACGAGCACGGCCAGCAGCGAACGCTGCTCCAGCGATTCGAAGCCGGTCGAACGCAGCGTTTGCCGACGCAATGAGCCGCGCGGTCGCGTCCAGGAAGTCTTGCGGGCGGAGCTAAGTGAGCGAGCCGTGGTGAGTCGACGCATGACCGATTTCCTTATGCGAGGGCAAGTGTTGGCTATGCTCGACGGCTGACGGGCGGGGGCGGCCGTGCGCGCGTAGTCGCACAGGCCGCAATGTCAGGTCGAGACTCACGCAGTTGGCTCAATACGCCATGATTCGTGAGTGACGATGTTTAGATTGCTCGGCGGATCATTTCCGCCGACGCAAGTCTCTTTAATCTGTGGAGTGGGATTGGATCGCCTTATCCGCCACATTGGTTGGCAAATTTGTGAAATAATCCGCAGACGCCCAGCGCCAGCAGGATCCAAGTGGCCGGCTCGGGCCCGACCTCGCGCTCGCCAACCGTGAAAACAAATATCAACCGGCTAACGCGCCGCCAGTCTTGCGGTGTCGGGCCACCGCATACGAACCCAACACGCCGAGTCCGATAATCATCAGCGCATAGCTCTGCGGCTCCGGCACTAAGTTGGCCGCTGCGTTCTGCGAACCCAAGTAGGTGCCGACGTCATTCGGGCCGGGATTGGAGTCGCCAAAGCCGGGATCAAATTGGGCTTCATGGTTCTCAGGGTCATACACACCGCTGAATTCATAGAACTCGTAGCGGCGCAGGATCGACGCTGCATTCGCTCCGACAGGAGCGCCGTAACCGCTTTCAAGTTGTCCCGACAGCGGGTTGTTGAACTCCTTCTGCAAGAGTTGCCACTCGATTTCGGTTTCTGCTCCCTGAACATGGGCATTGTCGCCCACGAGCTCTTCTAACTCGATCGCATCCTCGAACTCGGTCGTGAACACTTTGACCCAGAGAGCTTCACCGAACTCTGCTCCTTGCGCCGGATCAGGCGCCTCGATGTGTGCGACGACTTGAGGCGGGGCAGGCGGAAGCTGCGGGTCAGGAGGAATAACAGTCCACATTGGTGCCGGAAGCTGGACGATGCCGGTGGCAGTGGTCAATACACCTGGCGAAACCTCATGCAGCCAGCTGTACGTGGTTTTGGTGGCGTTGCCGAAAGTGCCGATGCCAAAGTGATCGCACGGCGTGTCGGGACCGTAGCCCAGGCCGCCGCCGGACCAGCAGTTATCCCCCGGTGTGATGAAGGTTCCGCTCGGGGTGCCGAAATCCCAACTGGCGCCATCGTAGAGGGCGCTGTACGTCACCTTCGTGCCGAACACCGCCCCGTTTGTGTATTCCGTAATCGTGGGGCTTCCATAGCGCTCCACGCTCGTGGCCGGATCAAATCCCCGACCGGTGGGAAATCCGCGGCCAGGACCGCCAAAGACATCTGTGATTTCGGAGCTGTGGATGCCTTCGAGTTCGATCTCAAATCCATATGCCGTTTGACCTGTATCATTGATGACGTCGAAGTTTCCCAAGAAACCGACGACAGCCGCACTTGCAGCGCTTGGAGCGAGGGACAGCGAAAGGGCCGCACCGACAAGCAAGGCGAACGCACAAGATTTCTCGGTCCAAGGAATGGAAACGGTCGGCGACGTTTGCAAGCGGTGACCTCGAGAAGTGCGGGACAGGAATCGACTCATGATGCTACCTCTGAGAAACAGGGGAAATGTACGATCAGCGCTTTTTTCGTTGACGAGGCAATTCTCGTGCCGAAGTGAAAAGCTGCGGCGAATGGGAGGATTTCAGGTGCTACGGCTTGGGAATCGAATTGAGCGGCGTGCGATGTCGCACATTTAGCGCGCCATGTGCAAAGAGTGCGCATCCGACCTCGAACAAATGTACGTGACCATCTTGGCGTAGCAGCAACGGCAATGGGATCACTTTCCATCACATACTCCGCTTGCGCGAGAACAGGAGCAACTCGAGTGGGGGAACAAAAAAAGCCGACATGGCGAAATGCCAATATGGCGCTTCGCGATGTCGGCTTACTCGTCAACAAGCCACCCGGCGATGCCGAGGTGCCTTTTTTCAAGTCTTCCGAGGTTTACTCCAGGAATCGCCGCCGCTTCCCCGTCGACTGTTCCCTGAATAGTCGCAAGTATAGGGCTTGGCCGGGTCGTTACAAGAATGATGCCATAGATAGGCGAAATTAATTCACGAAAGGGTGTGAAGCCCCGACTCCGCCGGTTGTCGATTTCTGCGAACATATACCGCCATGAAAACGCAAGGGGGAATTGAAGCCGCGATCTGCGACCGCATCGGCCGCTTCGAGTATGAATACATGGGTCGGCGTCCCAAGGGCATACACGCATACCCGCTACCATGGGAAGTCGGAAATGGCATGACAATCCGCCACGTCGGACAATCTGCGTCGACCTGCTAACCTTAGAATGCTTGAATCTCATGCGATTCGACAGGGTCGGCACGAGAAGACCCTCAAGTGACGGATACATCATGCGGACTTTGCATATCGAACGGCATCGCACCGATCGCATCGGCTGGCTGCGCGCGGCTGTGCTCGGAGCGAATGATGGCATCGTTTCCACCGCCAGTCTGGTCGTCGGCGTCGCGGCGGCGCATGCCGCGAGCAGTGACGTTCTCGTCGCAGGCGTGGCCGGCCTGGTCGCGGGGGCGATGTCGATGGCGGCGGGCGAATACGTGTCCGTCAGTTCGCAGGCCGATACGGAGCGGGCCGACATCGCTCGGGAGCGCCAGGAGCTCTCCTCAGATAACGCCTTCGAGCATGAGGAATTGGCCGCCATCTATGTCAAACGCGGACTCGACGACGCGCTCGCGAAGCAGGTAGCGAAGCAGTTGATGGCTCACGACGCCTTAGCCGCGCATTCGCGCGACGAGTTGGGCATCTCGGAGATGACGACGGCCCGCCCCATTCAGGCGGCTTTCGCCTCGGCCGGAACCTTTGCGCTGGGTGCAGCGATGCCGCTGGCGACCGTGCTGATCGCTCCCGCGGCCGTGCTGATCCCCGTGGTCATTGCGACGTCGATCGTGTTCCTGGCACTCCTCGGCGGATTCGGCGCCTACGCGGGCGGCGCGCCCGTGGTAAAAGCCGCTCTGCGAGTGACTTTTTGGGGCGCATTTGCCATGGCGCTCACGGCTGGCGTCGGCGCATTGTTTGGGGCAAGTCTTTGAAATCGGCACGGCTCGGGGCGATGTTCGCGCGGCCAGTCTGGTCTTTCCACGATGTCGCCGTCGTAGGGTTCGACGAACAATCCGCCATCACCGTGTTACAAACGGTTCGCGTCGTCTCGCTCGAAGTCGGAATCTCGATCCGCTGGGCCAAAGAAGACGCGAACCTCTCATCCGGTCATACCATTTTTGAATCGCTTCGGTCGGCTCAAGGGTCATCGATTCGCCAGCCGTAAGGCCTTCAGCCGCACACGGACTACGTTGTGCGGAGTGTTCGCACGCAGACATAAGAGATGATGCCGATCACGCACAGCGCGAGCGTCATCGGTTCCGGCACCGGCTGTACGTCGCCCGCGCCGAAGTTGTTGCGGACGGCGTTCAGGTCTTCGATGTTGACCAGGTCATCGCCGTTGGCATCCCCCAGGCCGGCGCCGCCAAAGTTGTTGCGCACGTTGTTCAAATCGACGATGTTGACGACGCCGTCCTGGTTGGTGTCTCCGGCCACGGGGTCGACGAAGTCTACGAGATTCGCGGCCACCATGTTGGCGGCGATGAAGTCGCCCAATTCGCCCGCGGGCGGCTCATCCATGTCTTGGTCGAGAAAGATCGACAGCGGCTCGTGCTCTTCGTCATAAGGGCCGGTGTAACGGAAATACTCGTAGCGGCGAATCACCGCCTTACCGTGTTCGCCGACCTCGGCGTCCACGCCCTTCATCTTGCCCCCTTCCAACAGTTCCCATTCCGATTCGGTTTCCGCCTCGTCTTCGGGAACAATGTCGCCGGCGGACATCAATTCATCGAGCCCGACGGCGCGGTCGAGTTCCGTTTTGTAGACCTTCATCCAGATCGAGTCGGGGCGCTGCTCATGCACTTCCGCCGGCTCCGGCATTTCGACTTCAGCACGCAGCATCGGCGCATCGCCAGGATTGGCGGGCGGAAAGTAAGTCCAGCTCGGATTCGGCACTGACATCGGCGTGACGCCGATACGCTGCTGATTGCTGTCGAGCCAATAGTAGCGCGTCGCCGTGGGTTGGGCGCTGACGGCGAAGCCAAAGTGCTCGCAGCCCGGCACATTCACGCAGAGATGGCCATTCGTATTCTGGCCGACGGATGGCGCCAGCGAGCCCGTGGCGCTAAAGTTGTATCCGGTGAAGCGGATGCGCGTGCCGAATCGCCCGCCCTCGTTATATTCCTCGATCGTCTTGAAATCGAAATGCGAGGGGTACGTGTTCATCACATCGACGGAATGCACGTCCTCCAACTCCAGTTCCGCTCCGTGGGCCTCGGTTTCGGTCTCATTGAAGACATCGAAGTTGGACATGGTCCCGGAAATCCCGGAGCCTGCGGCCGTGGCGGTGAGTGCCAAGGCGACCGTCGGCGCGACGGCGGCGCCAAGGGCTCGTTGCCAGCGATGTGCGATGGTCCAGTTCGATCGACGAAGGCGGAATTTCATGGTTTTGACTCCTCATGCGGTTCGGCCGTTCGCGCGTGCCGCCCAATGGCACACGTTCGCGGCAATTTGGCGACGGCGCGTCGCTTCAGCAAGAGGAGTGATATGCGGGGCGAGAACCCGCCAATAAAATTCTGCGGCGCCGTCGAATTAGGTCAGTCGCGGGCGCCGACGGACAGGGTTGGCGTGCATATCGCTCAGATAGGAGCGGAAAACCACGTCCACAGCACTAACGGATGCCTTTGGCGCCGTGGTTGGCCGGATCGGAGAGGAGCTTGCTGCCAAGGACAAGGTGATCGGCTTCGGCGCAGCTGCTTGAGGGGCATTGGAATTGCCGAAGTTATTGCGTACTCGATTCAGATCCTCAATGCCGACCACGCCATCGCCATCCGTGTCGCCAAGCGGTGCGTAGCCCGACTCGCCAATGCTGTTGCGGACGTTGTTGAGGTCACTCACGTTCACCGCCTGGTCGCCGTTTGTGTCTCCGGGTTGCAGACTCCAGAACCAGTTCCACCAATTGTTGAACAGATCGTTCGGGTCACTCGGCGGCTGGCCGCTGGGCTCCGTCTGAATGAAGTCGGACCACAAATAGGGACTCTGCGACTGTACGCCGCCTGGGTAGCAATAGACGTCGGCCGTGCCGGGGCAGGTATAGACGGGATCGAAGGTGGGATCGTGCAGGACGGGTCCCAGCGGGTCCGAGATGACGGCGCCGCGTAGGCGATAGGGAACGTCGTGCAGATCGTCGCCCGTGAGCGAAACGCCCGCGACTTGAACGGTATAGGCGCCCGGTTCCAGCAAGACAGCGCCGCCAGACCGAGCATCGCCCGCTAGCGCTCCGACGCGCGCGCGGACCGCGCCGGCGTCATCGTAGATCGTGGCCCAAACGCCGTCAGTGGTGGCAGCGGAGCTGGTCAGATCGAGCAGCAAGTGCATGAGTTGCGACTGCCCGACGTGCAGCGCGTGCAACTGAACTGGGTTTGTGCTGTTCAAGGTCCCGGCGGCGAAGTCAACGAGCTCGATCGCCTGGCTGCCGAAGACGATCGACAACTTGTAGTTGCCCGTCGCATGGTTGCCGGCGTTGGACGCGGCCTTCACGCGAAGCACATACTCGTCGTCCGATGTTGCGGACGACAATTGCACGACGAGCCGTCCGTTACCGTTGGCGACAATGGTCGTCGCGACGGGATCTTGATCGGCCGTGAACAGTTCCACCTGCGGAATCAGGCCGCCCGTTTCCAGCGCATCGATGGAAATGGTGAGAGGTACGCTCGATCCGGCCGCGAATAGCGGCGACTTAAAGCGGTAGTGGTCGACGTCGATGGCGTCGGCGATGCTGCCAATGGCCTCGTAACGCGTATCCTCCAAATAGCCGACCGCGGTTTCCAAGTCGCCCGACTCGAGCGGATCGTCGTCGGCGTGGTCGTCATCGTTCAAGAGCGTGTCGGCGCCCAACTC
>Ga0163153_10000562_pt1 | contig 65000 bp, 61 predicted proteins | sample OliLakLV19MP6IB1_FD_148629 | JGI IMG/M metagenome (GOLD analysis project Ga0163153, IMG submission 148629) | Freshwater microbial mat bacterial communities from Lake Vanda, McMurdo Dry Valleys, Antarctica - Oligotrophic Lake LV.19.MP6.IB-1 | ecosystem: Environmental > Aquatic > Freshwater >... | reverse complement strand
CCGCTGTTCCGCTCAGCTGACGGCCAGCCCAACCCGAAAATCCCCGCAATCAACGAGAATGAAGCCCTAAACTTTACCGCTCCGCCTCGATCAGAAATCAAATCGGACTGAAACGATGTCGCTCCGCAGCGCCAAGTGGCCGCGAGCACTCCGCGTGCCTAGGAGCTCGGCAAAGCCCCGAGACTTTTTCAGCAGAATCAAACCCCAAAACCTGACCCGTTATCGCCCTCGCCAGGATTGCCTACGTGACCGGGACGAGGCCGGGGCTCCGGCTCCGGTAGCGATAATAGGCGGCGCAGGCGCCCTCGCTCGACACCATGGGCGCGCCGAGCGGGCGCTCGGGCGTGCAGCGGGTGCCGAAGGCCGGACAGTCATGCGGCTTTTTCACGCCGCGCATGATCTCGCCGCTGATGCACTCGGTGGCGCAGCTGGCGCCGGATTGCTTCAGCGGGAAGCGCGCGGCCGCGTCGTAGTCCGCATAGGCCGGGCGCACGGCCAGCCCGCTGCGCGGGATGACGCCGAGGCCGCGCCAGTCGCGGTCGCAGATCTCGAAAACGTCCTCGACGATCTTGCGGGCGTGCTGGTTGCCCTCCGTGCGCACGGCGCGCGAATAGGCGTTCTCCACCTCGTGCCGGCCAGCTTCCAGCTGTTTCACGCAGAGCAGGATGCCCTCGAGGATGTCGACGGGCTCGAAGCCGGTGATGATGATGGGCGCGCCGTATTCGGCCGCGATCGGGCCGTATTCGGAGGTGCCCATGATGGTGCACACATGGCCGGCGGCGAGGAAGCCCTGCACGAGGTTGTCGGGCGAGCCGAGGATCGCGCGCATGGCCGGCGGCACGAGGACGTGCGACGTGAGGATGGAATAATTCTTCACGCCCTGGGCCGCGGCGGCCTGCACCGAGAGCGCGTTGGCGGGCGCGGTGGTCTCAAAACCCACGGCAAAAAACACGACCTGCCGCGCCGGGTTGTCTCGCGCGAGGGTCACGGCGTCGAGCGGCGAATAGACGATGCGCACGTCGCCGCCGCGCGCCTTGGCGGTGAGGAGGTCGATGCCGTTGCCGGGCACGCGCAGCATGTCGCCGAACGAGCAGAGGATGACCCGGTGGTTGAGCGCGAGGTCGACGGCCTGGTCGATCAGGTCCGCGCTGGTCACGCACACCGGGCAGCCGGGGCCGTGGACGAGGGTGATGTTTTTCGGCAGGAGGTCGTCGAGGCCGAACTTGACGATGGCGTGCGTCTGGCCGCCGCAGATCTCCATGATGGTCCACGGCCGGGTGGTGACGCGGGCGATGGCGGCGGCGAGTTTCCGCACGAGCGCGGCGTCGCGGTATTCGTCGACGTATTTCATGGGGTGGCCTCCCGGGCGATGGCGGCTTCCGGCGGTATCTCCAGCCCGTCGAGCTCGCCCATCTGTTGGAGGTAGCGGAAGGTTTCTTCCGCCTCCTTCGGGTCGACCGTGCTGATGGCGACGCCGACGTGCACGAGGACGAAGTCGCCGACCTTGGCCTCGGGCGTGCAGGTGAGGCTGATGAGTTTGATGACGCCGGCGAAGCTGACTTTCGCGGCGCGGAGCAGCGGGTCGTCGCCGACGATTTCGAGGACTTTACCGGGGACAGCGAGGCACATGGGAGGGAGGGGTTGGGGTGAGAGACAGTGGACAGAGAACGGAAGACAGAGGACAGAGGTCAGCCCGGGAGGGAGACGGTGGTGAGGTTCCAGAGCGCGGCGAGGGCCTGGCCGGCGGCGATGGAATTGTCGTTGGGGGAGAGGCGGCGGTGCGTGAGGACGCGGAAGCCCGCCTCGGTGAGGGCGGCGGTGGCGAGCGAGTGCAGGAGCGCGTTCTGGAAGCAGCCACCGGTCAGGGCCACGGTGCCGGCACCGGCCTGGCGGGCGACCTCGACCATGGCCTGCACCAGGCCGCGATGCAGGGCGGCGGCGTCTGCGCCGGCGTCGCCGGGGAAATTGAGGACCTGGGTGACCGCCGGCCGCCAGTCGATCTCGAGCCGCGCCCCGGGCAGGGTGGCGCGGGCGACTGGGAAGGGCAGGGTGCGGGTGTCGGCGGCAAAGGCGTGGGCCGCGGCTTCCACCGCGAGCGGCACCTGGCCCTCGAAGTGGTTGAGCGCCCCAAGGCCGAGCAGCGCGCCAAAACCGTCGAACAGCCGGCCCGCGCTGGAGCACAGCGGGGAATTCAGCTGGCGGTCGAGCACCGTGCCGAGCAGGTCCAGGTCACGCTCCGGATAGTTGAAGCGCCCGGCCGCCCGGCGATAGAGTCTCAGGTCGTGGGCGAAAGACAGCGCAATGCGCCGGGCGTCGCGGACCGCGGCCTCGCTGCCGGCCAGCCGGAAGGGGCGGAGGCGCGCGAACCGTTCCGCGCGGTTTTGTTGCAGCAGAATAAATTCGCCGCCCCACACCGTGCCGTCCTCGCCGTAGCCGGTGCCGTCCCAGGCGATGCCGAGCACCCCGTCGGCGGGATGGTGGTGCTCGAGCAGGCAGGCCAGTACGTGGGCGAGGTGGTGTTGCACCGCGATGCGCCGCAACCCGAGCCGGTCGGCGTAAAGGGTGGACTGGTAGGCGGGATGCTTGTCGTGCGCCACGGCCGTGAACTCCGCGCCGTACAGCCGGCCGAGGGTGGCGATGGTCCGCTCGAAGGTGTGATGGGTGAGGACGTCGTCCAGGTCGCCGAGGTGCGGGCTGAGCACGACGTGGTCGCCGGCGGCGACGGCGATGGTGTTCTTCATCTGCCCGCCGACGCACAGCACGACGCCGGGCAGGTGGCCCGGCAGGGTGAAGGGCGCGGGCGCGTAACCGCGGGCGCGGCGCAGCAGGATGGGCGCATCGCCGGCCGCGAAGCGCACGACGGAATCCTCAACGGGGTGGGCGATCGGCCGGTCGTGTTCCAGAAACATGTCCGCCACGCCGGCCAGCCGGCGGCGGGCCTCGGCGTTGTTGGTGCAGATCGGTTCCGACGCGAGGTTGGCGCTGGTCGCGATGACCGGGAAGTCGAGCGCGGCGAGCAGCAGATGGTGCAGCGGCGCGTTGGGCAGCAGGGCCCCGACCCACGGGTTGCCGGGGGCCACGGCCGGGGCGAGCGCGGCGTCGGGCCGGCGCGGGACCAGCACGATCGGCGCGGCGGGCGAGGTGAGCAGGGCGGCGGCCGCGGGGCTTACCTCGGCAAATTTATCAAGGTGGGCGAGGTCGCGGAACATCACGGCCAGCGGTTTCTGGTCGCGGTGTTTCCGGCGGCGCAGGGTGGCGACGGCGGTTTCGTTGGTCGCGTCGCACAGCAGGTGGTAGCCGCCGACCCCCTTGACGGCGATGATGAGGCCCTCGCGCAAGAGCGTGCCGGTGTGGTTCAGCGCGGCCTCGCGCTCGCCTATGGCGGTGCCGGCCGGATTGCACAGAGTGAGGTGCGGGCCGCAATCGGGACAGGCGTTCGGCTCGGCATGGAACCGGCGGGACGCGGGATCGGCGTATTCACGCGCGCAGGCCGGGCACATCCGGAAGCAGCGCATGGTGGTCTGGGGCCGGTCATAGGGCAGTTGCTCGATGATCGAATAACGCGGGCCGCACTGCGTGCAGTTGATGAAAGGATAGCGGTAGCGCCGGTCGGCGGGATCGAGCAACTCGCGGAGGCAGTCGGCGCAGGCGGCGAGGTCGGCCGGGGTCGCCGTGACGATTTCACCGCCGGGGCGGCTGGCGCCGATGGTGAAGCCCGGGCCGGCGGGCGGCAGGTCGGCCCCAGGGGCGAGGCGGTCCACACTGGCGACCGCCGCGGCCGGCGGCGGATCACGCCGGAGCGCCTCGACCAGCGCGGTCACGCGGGCGGGATCGCCGGCGGCCCGCACGAGCACACCCTCGGCGTCGTTGAGCACCCAGCCGCGCAGCCCGAGGCCCGCGGCGGTGCGGTGCACGAACGGACGGAAGCCCACGCCCTGCACCGTGCCGCGCACGCGGAGCAGCACATCGGTGTCGGCGGGGGCGGCGGTCATGGCGGGCCGGGTTCAGGCCTGCGCGATCAGCGCGCGCAGGTAGTCATACCACTCGGTCAGGCCCTCCCCGGTGCGGCTCGAGATCTGGATGATCCTCGCCTGCGGGGCGATGCGGCGGATGTTGGCGACAGCGACGTCGCGCTGGAAGCCGAGCACGTCGGCGACATCGACCTTGGTGAGGAGGACGAGGTGGGCGGATTTGAAGATCGGGGGATACTTCAGGGGCTTGTCCTCGCCCTCGGTGGTGGAGAGGAGCACGACGCGCGCCTGCTCGCCCAGGTCGAAGGAGGCGGGGCACACGAGGTTGCCGACGTTCTCGATGAAGAGCACCCGGACGCCGTCGAGGTTGATGGACTGCGCGGCGCGCGCGATCATGCCGGCGTCGAGGTGGCAGACGTGGCCGGTGGTGATCTGGGCGACAGGCGCGTGCGGCCGGCTGAGCCGCTGGCCGTCGTTGTCGGTCGCGAGGTCGCCCACGAGCACGGCGCACTTTGTCTGGCGGCCGAACTCGTCGAGCGTGCGCTCGAGCAGCGTCGTCTTCCCGGCGCCGGGGGAAGAGACGAGGTTGAGCGCGGCGAGGCCGCGGCCGAGGAAGTAGCCGCGGTTCCGCTCGGCGAGGATGTCGTTCTTCTCGAGCAGGGGGATGTTGACGTCCACGGCGCGGACGGAGACTTCGCCGTTTGCGCTGGCGGCGAGGGCGGCGGAGATCTCGGCGGAGAGCGGGCCGGACAGCGCGCGCGAGGAGCCGGTGGCGGCGCCGGAGAGGGCGTTAATGCGGAAGCCGGCGGCGGGTTCCGCGAGGGCGGGGGCGGGGTTGTTCATGGGGAGTCGGGGAATTCGAGGCGGGCGATGCCGAGTTCGCGGCCGGCGCGGATGTCGCCGGAGAGCGCGCCGCAGGCGGGGCAGGTGAAAATGAAGCCGCGGCCGGCGCCAAAATCCCGCGCGCAGGCGGCGCAGTGCGCCCGGGCCGGCACGGTCTCGATCTCCAGCACGGCGCCGGCGGCGATGCTCGACGGCGCCAGCGCCTCGTAGGCGAAGCGCAGCGCGTCCTCGTCGACCCCGGCCAGCGTGCCGATGCGCAGCACGATCCGGGAGACGCGCGCCGCGCCGTGCGCCGCGGCTTCCCGCCGGATGGCGTCCAGCGCCGACTCCATGATGCCGACCTCGTGCATAACCCCAATCTATGCCCGCGGCAACCTTCCGCGTCCAGCGCCGCCGGCCCCTTCGCAAAAAGCGCACAGGGTTTGCCAAAAGACGCCCATCGGGCGGGGCGGAATTTTAGTAGTCTGCAGCGAAACCCCGAAACGCTCCGCTTCTTCCAACCCCCATGCGCCGTCCCTGGCCACCCCGCCAGCGACCCGCTCCCCGCATATGCCAACCCAAATCGCGCCCGCCCGGCCGGACACCACGATCTACGAACAAATCACCGCGCGCGGTGTGTCCCGGCGCGAGTTCCTGCAGTTCTGTACCTGGATGGGCGCCTGCATCGGCCTCGAGGCCTCCGGCGTCGAGCAGATGATCAAGGCGCTTGAGACCAAGAAACGGATCCCGGTCATCTGGCTCCATTTTCAGGAGTGCACCTGCTGCAGCGAGTCTTTCCTGCGCAGCTCGCACCCGATCGTGGCCGACATCCTGCTCGACAAGATCTCCCTCGACTACACCGAGACCCTCATGGCCGCCTCGGGCCATCAGGCGGAAAAATCGCTGCAGGACACCATCGCGAAATACAAGGGCGAGTATCTCCTCTGCATCGAGGGCTCCGTGCCGCTCGCCGAGGACGGCGTCTACTGCTGCATCGGCGGCAAGACGGCGAAGAGCATCGCCGAGGAGGTCGCCGCGCACGCCAAGGCCGTCATCGCCTGGGGCAACTGCGCCTGCTCTGGCTGCGTGCAGGCCGCCAAGCCGAACCCGACCGAGGCCGTGCCGATCAAGAAGATCATCGCCGGCAAGCCCATCATCAACGTCCAGGGTTGCCCGCCGATCGCCGAGGTCATGGCCGGCGTGCTCGTTCACCTGCTGACCTTCGACACCATCCCGCAGCTCGACAACCTCGGCCGACCGAAGGCGTTCTACTCCCGCCGGGTGCACGACACCTGCTACCGCCGGCCCAACTACGACGCCGGGCTTTTCGTCGAGAGCTTCGATGACGAGAACGCGCGCAAGGGCTACTGCCTCTACAAGGTCGGCTGCAAGGGACCGACCACCTACAACTCCTGCGGCACGATCCGCTGGAACGGCGGCGTCAGCTTCCCCATCCAGTCGGGCCACCCGTGCATCGGCTGCTCCGAGTCCAACTTCTGGGACAACGGGCCGTTCTACCAACGGATCCCGAATTTCCCGGGCTTCGGCATTGAGGCGACCGCCGACCAGATCGGCACCGTGGCCGCCGGGGCCGCGGTGGCGGGCGCCGCGGCGCACGCCGTGATGACCAACTTCCGCAAGCGCCATGAGATCGGCGAGCAGGCCGGCGAAAACGCCGAGCAGGCCGAAAAAGACGAACAGACGCCCCAATCCTAACCCCCTCGCCCCATGAGCACCCGCATTGTTGTAGACCCCGTCACCCGCATCGAAGGCCACCTCCGCATCGAGGCCGAAATCAAGGACGGCAAAATCGTCGACGCCTGGAGCGCCGGCACCATGGTGCGCGGCCTGGAGATCATCCTCAGGGGCCGCGACCCGCGCGACGCCTGGGCGTTCTGCGAGCGCGTCTGCGGCGTATGCACCACCGTGCACGCGCTCGCCTCCGTGCGCGCCGTCGAGGACGCCATCGACGTCAAGGTCCCGCCCAACGCCGAGCTGATCCGCAACATCATGTTCAGCGCGCAATACATGCAGGACCACGTCGTGCACTTCTACCACCTGCACGCCCTCGACTGGGTCGATGTCGTCAGTGCCCTGAAGGCCGATCCCGCCGCCACCTCCACGCTCGCCCAGAGCGTGTCGAAGTGGGCCAAGAGCTCGCCCGGCTACTTCAAGGACATCCAGACCCGCCTGACGAAGTTCGTCGAGAGCGGCCAGCTGGGCATCTTTGCCAACGGCTACTGGGGCCATCCCGCGTTCAAGCTCCCGCCCGAGGCCAACCTCATGGCCGTGGCGCACTACCTTGAGGCCCTCGAGTGGCAGAAGGAGATCGTCAAGGTCCACACCATCTTCGGCGGGAAGAACCCACATCCCAATTACCTGGTCGGCGGCATGCCGTGCTCGATCAACATCAACGAGGCGAACGCGATCAACGCGGAGCGCCTCGCCATGGTCGGGGATCTGCTCAAGCAGGGCCAGCAATTCATCGAGCAGGTCTACCTCCCCGACGTGCTCGCCGTCGCGCCCTTCTACCTGGACTGGGCCGGCATTGGCGGCGGCCTGGAAAACTATCTCTGTTACGGTGACCTGCCGACCAACGGCTTCAGCGATGTCAGCAGCTACCGCTTCCCGCGCGGCGCCATCCTCGGCCGCGATCTCACCAAGGTGCACGCCGTGGACCCCCGCGACGACACCGGCATCCAGGAGTTCATCGACCACTCGTGGTATGAATACGAGGGCGGCGCCGCCGGCCTCCACCCGTGGAAGGGCGAGACGAAGCTCAAATACTCCGGACCCAAGCCGCCCTATGCCAACCTCGACACCGACGCCAAATACAGCTGGCTCAAGACGCCGCGCTGGAAGGGCCATGCCATGGAGGTCGGCCCGCTCGCGCGCATGCTGGTCGGCTACGCCGCCGGCACGCCCGAGATCAAGGACGCCGTCACCGAGACGCTCGCCGCGCTTAAGGCGCCGGCTACCGTGCTGTTCTCGACGCTCGGGCGCACTGCCGCCCGCGCCATCGAGTCGCGCCTCGCCGCGCGCTGGGCACTGGATGATTACAACCGCCTGCTCGCCAACATCAAGGCGGGCGACACGCGCACCTTCACCCGCGACAAGTGGGAACCGTCCAGCTGGCCGACCACCTGCAAGGGCGTCGGCACCAGCGAGGCGCCCCGCGGCGCGCTGGCGCACTGGATCGTCATCAACGACAAGAAAATCGCCAACTACCAGCTCGTCGTCCCCAGCACTTGGAACGCGTCGCCCCGCGATGCCCAGGGCCAGCGCTCGGCCTACGAGGCCGCCCTCATCGGCACCCCGGTGCACGATCCGCAACAGCCGCTGGAGATCATCCGCACCATCCACTCGTTCGACCCCTGTCTCGCCTGCGCCGTCCACCTCTACGAGGACAAAAAGGAAATCGCGCGGCACGAGCTGATGGTCAACTGACCCGGAGGCCACCATGAACGCCTCGCACGATTACCAACGCGTCTATGTCTGGGAGCAGCCCGTGCGCTGGTTCCACTGGATCAACGCCGCCGCCATCACGGTGCTCGGCGTCACCGGCTGGCTCATCGGCCACCCGCCGGCCCTGCTCGGCGCGGGCGAGGCCTCCGACGGTTACTGGTTCGGCACCGTCCGCTTCATCCACTTCGTCGCGGGCTACCTCTTCCTGGCAAACTTCTTCTTCCGGCTCTACTGGGCCTTCGCCGGCAACAAATACGCCAGCTGGCGGAATTTCCTCCCGCTGCGCCAGGCGCAGATCCGGCAGATCGGGGACGTGCTCAAGGTCGACATCCTGCAGTCGAGCGACAAGCCCGTGCACACGCTCGGGCACAACTCGGTGGCTTATTTCACCTACGCGGGCACGGGGCTGCTGACGGTCTTCCAGATCTTCTCGGGCTTCGCGCTGTATGCGTCGATGAGCGAGTCGGCCTTCCCGCAGCTGTTCACGTGGCTGGTGCCGCTGTTTGGCAGCGAGCAGAACCTGCGCCTGTTCCATTACGCGGCGATGTGGGCCTTCATCGTCTTCACGCTGATCCACATCTACCTCGTGTTCTACCACGACTACGTCGAGGGCCACGGCGTGCTGTCGTCGATCATCGGCGGCTGGAAGTTCATGGAAAAACACAAGGTCGCGGCTGAGGAGGCCCACGGCATCTCGGCCTTTCCCGAGTCGAAGCCCGTGCCGCCCCCGGCGGCCGCCAAACCCCGCGCCACCCATTGACCCCATGCTCGGCCTGATCGATTCCACCCTGGTCGGTGAAGCCAACTCCGCCGCCCCGCAGGGCGCGGCGGGGGATCGCGTGCTCGTGCTCGGCGTCGGCAACCTGCTCATGGGCGACGAGGGCGTGGGCATCCATATTCTCCGCACGCTGGAGCACGAGCGGCCCTTGGCCGGCGTGCGCCTGCTCGACGGCGGCACCGGCGGGGTCAACCTGCTCACCGAATTCGACGGGGCGGATGACATCGTCCTGATCGACGCCACGCGGGACGGGCAATCCGCGGGCACCATCACTTTCCTTCAACCTGAATTTGTCGGCGAACTTCCGCGTGGGTTGGGCGCCCATGATTTTGGGTTGAAGGATCTTTTTGCGGCGGCGGCCCTGCTGGGCCGGCTGCCACGCATCCACCTCTACACCGTCTCGGTGGAGGAGATCCGCCCCATGTGCACCGAGTTGTCCCCGGCGGTGGCCGCGGCGGTGCCCGAGGTGGTGCATACCGTGCGCGGGCTCGCCGCCCGGCTGGCGGCCGCGGGCTGAAGCTTCCGCGATGAATCCGGAAATCCACGCCTATACGCTCGGGGCCCCCCAGATGTCCGTGCTGCTGCTCGGCACCGCGGGGGTCGCCATCCTGCACACCCTCGCCGGACCGGACCATTACCTGCCGTTCATCGTCATGGGCCGCGCCCGCCGCTGGTCGGTGGCCCGCACGGTTTTCTGGACCACGCTCTGCGGTCTGGGCCACGTGGCCAGCTCGGTGTTGCTGGCGGTGCTCGGCGTGTTGTTCGGCTTCGGGCTGGAGCGCGTGCGTTTCATCGAGGAATTCCGCGGCAACCTGGCGGCGTGGGCCATGATCGCCTTCGGGCTGGTCTACCTGGCCTGGGGCCTGAACAAGGCGGTGCGGCATCCGCCGCACGGGCATGCCCATGTCCCGGCCGGCACACCCGAGGAGTTCCGGCTCACCCCGTGGGTGCTCTTCACGATCTTCTTGTTCGGTCCCTGTGAGCCCATGATCCCGCTGGTGATGTATCCCGCGGCGCAGGGCAGCTGGGCTGATGTGTGGCTGGTGGTCGGGTCGTTCAGCGTCTTCACCATCGGCGTCATGCTCGCGGTCGTCCTGCTCGGCCAGCGTGGACTCGGCCTGCTGCCGGTGGGCCGTTTGGAGCGCTTCCGCCACGCCATGGCGGGCGGCACGGTGCTGCTCGCGGGCTGCGCGATCCAGTTCCTCGGCCTGTAGGCCGCGGGGGTGCCGGGGCCATGACGCAGATTTTTGCCGCCGCCCTTGTGCATCCGTTGCGGACTGCTGCGCATTATTTGGCCGGAAGGGGCGGGGCGCTTGCGACGGTCCGCGCCGGGGCGTAAAAGGAGTCATGCCCGCTCCCGTCCCCCGCCCGAAGCATCCGCTGGTCGAGCAACTCCGCCGATCGCAGATCTACCGCGACTACGAGAAGGCCTTCCGCGAGACGACCGGGCTGCCGCTGACCCTGCGCGGCAAGGGCAACTTCAACCTGCCGCACCACGGCGACCCGAACGAGAACCCCTTCTGCTCCCTGATGGCCGGCTCGAACCATTCCTGCGCCGCCTGCCTGCAGCTGCAGCGCAAGGTCGAGGAGTCGGCCGCGCTCGAGCCGAAGACGCTCAAGTGCTTTGCCGGCCTCTGCGACTCGGCCGTGCCCGTGCGGGTGGGCGAGGACCTGATCGCCTTTCTGCAGACGGGCCAGATCCTGTCGCACGCCCCGTCGCCCGCGCAGCTGGGCCGGCTGACGCGGCAGCTGCTGAAGTTCGGCGTGGAGACGGACGTGAAGCGCTACGAGGAGGCCTACCTCCAGAGCCGCGTGGTCTCACCCAAGCAATACAAGTCCATCGTCCAGCTCCTGACCATCTTCGCACAGCACCTCTCGGCGCTCAGCAACCAGCTGGTGGTCCAGGAGGAGTCGCGCGAGGCGCCCTCGATCAGCCGCGCGCGGGCCTACATCATCGAGCACCACGCCGACGAGATGTCGCTCACGCAGGTCGCATCGGCGGTCAACATGAGCGCGTTTTATTTTTGCAAGAGCTTCCGCAAGGCGACGGGCCTGACCTTCACCGACTACGTGGCCCGCGTGCGCGTAGAGAAGGTGAAGAACCTCCTGCTCAACCCGAACAAGCGTGTGAGCGAGGCCGCTTACGAGGCCGGCTTCCAGTCGCTGTCACAGTTCAACCGCGTCTTCCGCCGCGTCGCGGGCGAGGCGCCCTCGGTTTATCGCGACAAGCTGCACCAGACCGCCACCGCCTAGAGTTGATGGAAAGGAGTGCCCCATCCCCGCGGCAGATGCCCGGCGGATCGATTTCAAGCACGACTCCCTCGGCCGGCGCGTCCAGAAGACCGTCCTCAAGCGCAACCCCGGCAACACAGAAGACAAAAGGGGAAGAAAAAGCAAAAGGGGTCAGAAGCAAAAGGGGTCACAGAAGCAAAAGAAGAAGCAAAAGGGGTCAGGTTTTAAGTCTTTATATTGACTGACCGAAGAAGACAAAAAAGAAGCAAAAGGGGTCAGGTTTTAAGTCTTTATATTGACTGACCGAAGAAGACAAAAGGGGTCAGGTTTTAAGTCTTGATTCTGCTGAAAAAGTCTCAGCCTCGGGCGGGCGTATTTTTAGATTTGGCGGGCGGTGATTTTTTGCGCGGCGCGGCTTTCGCGATTGGGGCGGGTGGCAGGGCGGCGGCACGATCCGCACGTTTCATTTGCAGGGTGCCGAAAAAAGACAAAAGGGAAAAGACAAAAGGGGTCAGGTTTTAGGTCTTTATATTGACTGACCGGCGAGTGGCGGCAGGCTGCCGGGATGGCCCGCAAGTTGAGACTCGAATTCCCCGGGGCGTGCTATCACGTCATCAACCGGGGCAATTACCGCTCCGACATTTTCAAGACGGAAGGGGCCAAGGCGGCGTTCGAGGCCTGCCTGTTCGAGGCCTGCGCCAAGTCCGGCTGGGTGCTCCATGCCTATGTGCTGATGAGCAACCACTATCATCTGGCCTTGGAGACGCCGGAGGGGAATCTGGTGGCGGGGATGCAGTGGCTCCAAGCGACCTTCGCCAACCGGTTCAACAAGCTGCGCGGCGCCCGGGGGCACTTGTTCCAAGGCCGCTACAAGAGTCTCTTGGTCGAGGAAGGCGGGCCGCTGGGGCAGGTCTGCCACTATATCCACCTCAATCCGGTGCGGGCCGGGATTTGCTCGGTGGCGCAGATGCCCGACCACCGTTACTGCAGTTACTGGTATTTGAGCCGGGCCAAGCAACGGCCGGAGTGCCTGCGGCTCGAGACCGCCCTGCACGAAGCCGGAGATCTGGCCGATACGAAAGCCGGCTGGCGGTCCTACGCTGACTACCTGGCCTGGCAGGCCAACGCGGGCCCTGCCGGGCGGAACAGGGCCTATGTCACCATGAGCAAGGGCTGGGCGCTGGGGGGCGGTGATTTCAAGCGCACCTTGATCAAGGATCACGCCCTGGCGGCGAGCGCCCGGGCTTGGGAAGCGGCCGGGGCGCAGGAGATCAAAGCTTACCAATGGAGCCGAACCCTCGCCCTCTGCCTCCGCCATTTGGCCAAGGCCAGGATTGCACCGGCCACGGAGTTGAAATCCGCCCCTTGGAAGGTTGCCACGGCGGCCTTCATGAAGCAGAAGACGCAATGCTCCAACCGCTGGCTATGCGAACAACTCGCCATGGGCACGCCGGTCGCCGTCAGTCAACTCGTCGGCTTGGCCCGCCGGCAAAACGGTCCGGCCGCCAGGCTCCTGCATGAGCTCACTGAAAACATTAAAACCTGACCCTTTTTGCCTGACTCTTTTTGCCTGACCAGACAGTGATCTCGGGCTCAGGTCGCCGGGGTGTGATGAGAACCTGACTGAGCAGGGTTAGTGATGGTGCAGCGGCACGTGACCCGCGTGGGAGGTGCCGGTGTGCGTCGGGATGCGGAACTGGCAGACGGCGCAGAACGACTCGATCTCGCGGCGCTCGATGTGGCTGAAGACCTGCTCGAGGCAGGTGAGGGCCGTGTCGCGCTGCTCCGCCGTGAGGTGCGGGCTGGCGGCCTGGGCGACCACCAGGGCCTCGCGGAGGGCCTGGTGGCCGGCGCCGAAATAGGCCAGCAGCGGGTTCCGGCCGCAGGGACAGCTGGGGGCGTGGGCCCGCGTGGGCTGACGGCGCGGCGACCACAGGTGCAGGTCCTTGAAGATCTCGTCGAGCGTCGTGCCGAGCAGGTGGACCAGCGTGTCGGGGTTCGCCAGGGGGGAACTGGCCCGCTCGAGCCGCAGGAGGTTCTCCCAGCTGGCGCGAATTTCCGGGCGATGGGCGGCGAGGGCCCGCATGACTTCGTTATCCACGCCCACAGTCTACAGCAACGGCCGCGACCGGCTCACTGCCCCTTGGCAAAACTTACCCGTCTTTTGTTGCGCATGGTTTGGCCGGGGCCTCAGGCGGTGGGCCGGATGGCGGCCAAGTCACGCGTCAGCTCGGCGCGGAAATCTGGGTGGGCGATCGAGATCAGCGCTGCCGCGCGCTCGCGGAGCGTGCGGCCGTGCAGGTTGACGGCGCCATACTCGGTGACGACCCAGTGCACGTGGCCGCGGGTGGTGACGACGCCCGCGCCGGGCGCCAGCTGGGCGGTGAGGCGCGACACGCGGCCCTTGGCGGCGGTGGAGGGCAGGGCGATGATCGGCTTGCCGCCGGCCGACAGCGCGGCGCCGCGGATGAAGTCCATCTGCCCGCCGATGCCCGAATAGATGCGGTGCCCGATCGAGTCAGCGCAGACCTGCCCGGTCAGGTCCACCTGCAGGGCCGAGTTGATGGCGACGACCTTCGGGTTGCGGCGGATGACCGAGGTGTCGTTGGTCCAGTCGCAGGGATAGAAGGCGACCAGGGGGTTGTCGTTGACGAAGTCGAAGAGGCGCCGCGTGCCGTTGATGAAGCTGGTCACGATGCGGCCCTTGCCGTTGGCCTTGAGCCGGTTGGTGACGGCGCCGGACTCGACCAGGTCGACGACGCGGTCGGAGAACATCTCGGTGTGGATGCCGAGGTCGTGCTTGTCGTGCAGGCGGGCGAGCACGGCGTCGGGGATGCCGCCGATGCCCATCTGCAGGGTGGAGCCGTCCTCGACGAGGCCGGCCACGATCTCGCCGATGCGGGCCTCGACGGGCGTCTCCGGTTCGGAGTGGTGCTCGAGCAGGGGGCGGTCCGTGGCGACGAAGGCGTGGATGTTCGCGAGCGGCAGGACGTTGTTGCCATGGGTGCGCGGCATCTGCGCGTTGATCTCGGCGAGGATGACGCGCGCCGTGGTGGCGGCGGCCTTGGCGGCGTCGCACGACGTGCCGAGCGAGCACATGCCGTGGCGGTCGGGCGGCGAGACCTGCAGCAGGGCCACGTCAAGCGGCACGTTGCCGCTGAGGAAGAGGCCGGGGATGTCGGAGAGGAAGATCGGCACGAAGTCGGCGCGGCCTTCGGCGACCGCGGCGCGCAGCGGGGAGCCGGTGAAGAGGGACACGGAGCGGAACTCCGCGCCGCGGTCGGGCGCGGCGAACGGCGCCGGCCCGGAGGTGTGCAGGTGGTAGAGCCGCACGCCCTCGAGGTCGTGCCGGGCGCAGAGCGCCTCGATCAGCGGGGTGGGCGTGGCGCAAGCGCCGTGGATAAAGACGTTCGTGCCGCTGCGGAGGTGCGCGACGGCGTCGGCTGCGGAGACGGAACGGGCTTTCCAGTTGATGGCGTGGTCGATCATGGGAGTCTTGCCATACTGGCCGGCGGGCGGTCGGAGCAAAGCCCCGATGTTGCCTGTCCCTTGGCAACTCCTTCGCGGATTTTGTCGTGCGCCTGCCGGCGGACTCAAGCGGTTGGCCGTGGGCCAGCGAGCTTGCTCGCGCCCGGCCGGGCGGCGGGGCAGGGTTTTTTCGCGGCCGGGGCCGGCGCGGGGGCGAGAGCCAGGGTCGCGCAAACGATTCCGTTGTCAGGCTCCGGGACGATGGTGAAGCCCGCCCGGCGGAAAATCCCCAGCATGTCGGCATTGTGGGTGTTCGTCTGCGCCCAGAGCCGGGCGAGGCCGCGGGTCCGGGCCGTCTGGATGAGCAGCCGCAGCAGCGTGGTGCCCATGCCCAGGCCGCGCATATTTTCCCGTACCACGAAGGCGAGCTCGGCGGCGTCGCCGGAGGTATCCAGACAATAACGGCCGACGGCCAGCAGGTCCTCGCCGCCCGGCGCGGGGCTGAAGATCCCGAGGGCGCTGTCGCGGCTCTGGTCCACGTTGACCAGCGCGCTCGCGCGCTCAGGGGTCATGGTGGAGACCAGACAGCCGTAGCGCTCGTAGATGGTGTCCGGCGAGTGGGACCGGAAGAACTCCTGCAGGCGCAGCTCGTCGCCTGCATGGAGGAGTCGTACGACGCAGACGCGACGGCCGAATTTTTTCCGCCCGGCGGGGATCGTCGGCATGGGAGTCCCTCCTCGGCTCAGGCCGCGTGGGCCTGCGCGCGGTGGCCGGTGCGCAGCGGGGCGTGGAGTTGGTCGCGGTAGACCGTGGGCGACTGGCCCGCGATGCGGTGGAACACGCGGTTGAACTGCGACAGCGACTGGAAGCCGGCCTCGTAGGCCGCCTCGCTCACGCGCTTGTAGGGGTTGAGCAGGAGCTCCTTCACGGCCTCGATGCGCATGCGGGAGAGGTACTCGGTAAAGGTCAGGCCGGTGCCCTTCTTGAAGTTCTTGCAGAAGTAGAACGGGCTCATGCCAACGCTGCGCGAGACCTGGGCGAGGGAGATGTCCTCGGTCAGGTGCGCGGCGATGAATTCGCGGGCGCGGGTAATGGCCGGGGCCTCGGCGAGGGACTGCTTGACCATGAGCTGGTTGCTCACGGCGGAGAGCTGCTGGGCGAAGATGGCGAGCAGGCGGAGGATGGCGTCGTATTGCGTGCGCTCCACCACGCGGGACTGCTTGAAGGCGGCCTCGAGGGCGGCACGGTCCAGCTTGGGCTCGAGTTCGGCGGCGCCGCGGACGGCGGCGCGGGTCTCGGCGGCGGTCGGGCGGTGGAAGAGGATCTGGCCGGTCTGGAGGTAGGCGATGACCTGCTCGCCGACGCGGATGGCCACGGCGGACTCGTTGAGGCCGGCGAAGCAGGCCACGGTGCCGGGCTGGCCGTCGGTGCAGCGCTCGAGGCGCTGCTGGACGTCGAGGCAGGCGGCGCAGGTCTTGTTCTTGCCGGCCAGCAGGGCGCAGAGGGTGTTGCCGAGCTTCGCGCCCTGCATGGGGGCGGCGAAGGCGCCGGCGGGGCGGAGCGTCAGCGGCAGCCCGGTGATGGACTGGAACGCGCGCTGGTAGTCGCGGTAGATTTCGGAGTTCTGGAGGAGCGAGACGAGGTGGTGGCTGTCGCGGGCGGCGGTCTCGGCGGTGGCGGGGGAAGTCGTGGTTTCCATGGGCCCGACGATACCACGGGCGGAGGTTTTGCGTAATTGGAGCCGGGGCGGTTTCTGACTAGGGAAAATCTTTAGGCCGACTAGGCCGGGGGATTGTCCGGTCTTGCGCCGGCGTTGTTGCCTGCTACCCGTACAACCGTGCCGGCAGAGACTTATACCAAGATGACACGGAAGGAGCTGATTGCCCGGCTGGCTGCGCGGGAAAAGCTCCCGGCCGCCAGGTCCGACACCGAGCAGCGGCTTCTGGCCACGCTGCACGAGCTCAAGAACATCAAGGCCGCCCTCGACGAGCACTCGATCGTGGCCATCACCGACTCCGCCGGCCGGATCACCTCCGTGAACGACAAGTTCTGCGCCATCTCGCAATACAGCCGTGAGGAACTGATCGGCCAGGACCACCGCATCATCAACTCGCACCACCACCCGAAGTCGTTTTTCCACGACCTCTGGTCGACCATCGGCCGGGGCCGCGTGTGGCACGGCGAGATCAAGAACCGCGCCAAGGACGGCTCCTTCTATTGGGTGGACACGACCATCTTTCCCTTCGTCAACGCCGCCGGCAAACCCACCCAGTTCGTCGCCATCCGCACCGACATCACCAGGCGCAAGGCGGCCGAGGCGCAGATCATCGAGATCACCGAGAACGGCCAGCGCCAGATCGGTCAGGACCTGCACGACGGCCTCGGCCAACAGCTCACCGCAATCGAGATCCTTTGCGCCGGCCTGAAGGAGGACGTGGCCGGCACCCCGCGCCTGGCGAAACAGGTGAGCCGCATCGGCCGGTTTCTCCGCGAGTCCATCGCCCAGGTGCGCTCGCTCTCCCGCGGCCTGGTGCCGGTCAGCGACCGGCCCGACGCCCTGTGGGCCAGCCTCGTCGAACTCGCGGATCGGACGAACGTTCCCGGCCGCGTGGAGTGCAAGTTTGTGAGCCCGGTGGTGCTGGTCGACGAGCACAACACCGCGGGCCAGTTCTTCCGCATCGCCCAGGAGGCGGTCAACAATGCCTTGAAGCACAGCCGCGCGAAGCGCATCACGCTGACGCTGGCCCGCACCGCCGGCGCACTGGAACTCGGGGTGACCGACAACGGCCGCGGTTTCCCCAAGGTGCTGCGCCCGGGCATGGGCTTGCAGGTGATGCGGCACCGCGCCAGCGTCATCAACGCCGAGCTCACCGTGGAATCCCAGTCCGGCCAGGGCACCTCCATCCGCTGCCGGGTGCCGCTGCGCAAATGAAAAAACCTGCTCCCAAAAAATCCGCTCCCCAAAAATCTGTCGCTGCTGCGGCCGTCCCGGCCCCCGCGGTCGCGCGCCGGCGCGTCCTGATCGTGGACGACCACCCGTTCATGCGCGCCGGGCTGGCGCAGCTGATCGACCGGCAGGCCGACCTCGTGGTTTGCGGCGAGGCGGGCAACCCCGCCGAGGCCCTGTTGCGGCTGGCCGCCGGCGGCGTGGACCTGGTGCTGTCGGACATGACGATGCCCGGCCGCAGCGGCCTGGATTTCCTCAAGGACCTGCTGGCCCTGCATCCGGCGCTGCCCGTCCTCGTCGTGTCGATGCACGACGAGATGGTCTATGCCGAGCGCGCCCTCCGCGCCGGGGCCCGCGGCTACATCATGAAGGAGGCGGGCGGCGAGAATCTGCTGGCCGCCATCCGGCAGGTGCTGGCCGGCCAGGTCTACGTCAGCCCCCGTATGTCCGCCCAGCTGCTGGACAGCTTCTCCGGCCGCAAGACCCGCGACGCCGATTCGCCCTTCGGCAAGCTGACCGACCGCGAATTCGAGGTTTTCCAGATGATTGGCCGCGGCTGCAGCACGCGCGAGATCGCGCAGCAGCTCGGCCTCAGCACGAAGACCGTTGACGTGCACCGCGGCAACCTGAAGGCGAAGCTCGACCTGAAGGACACAACCGCGCTCGTCCGGCACGCCGTCCGGTGGGTCGAGACGCAGGGCGGCACGGGCGGTTGAGCCGCAGGCGTCACGAAGCGCAAAATATGAGCAGGGAAGGCCAAGGGAGCACAAGCAACCCGCGGCGGAAACTGGCAATGTGGGGTACCAGCCCTGCTGTTTTCCATGTCCAAACCCTCCCCCAAGCCCGCCCGACCCCGGCGCGACCTCCTGTGGATCGAACCCCAGTGGGCGTGGCACTACCGGACGCTGGTGGCCCTGCGGGACCATCTGGTGCAGGAGCAGAAGAAGCCGCAGGCCACCGACAAGTTTGACCGTGATTTCATCCGGGCGCTGCTGGCGCGGGAACCGGACGCCCTCGGCGAGATTAACGCGGCCATCGAGCGCATCCTCAGCGGCGCATACGGCGTGTGCGAGGTGACCGGCCGGCGGATCTCGGCGCTGCGCCTGCGCGCCGCGCCTTGGACCCGCCGGTAACCAGGTCGGGCGGCCGGCGTGGGGCCAAAATCCGCCCAGCTTTGTCCAAGTTGTGCGGAGCCCGGGGTAGGGAAGGGGGTCATATTCAGGCATGAAAACCATCCTGGTCCCGGTGGATCTTTCGGCCGCGACCGCGCGCGTCTGTGCGGCGGCGTGTGACTTGGCGGAACTGATCGGCGCGCGGGTCGTGCTGCTGCACGTGGTGCCGCCCCCGCCGATCATGATGAACGACTATTATGCCTTCGACACCGGCCACCTGGCGCAGGCCATGGCAGCCGTCGAGAAGAACGCCACGCTCAAGCTGCGCGCGCTCGCGCGGCGTTTGGTCAATCGCTGCCCCGTGCAGACGGTGCAGATCACCGGCCAGCCGGTCGGCACCATCCTGGCCCGGGCCCGCGCCACCAAGGCCGCCTACGTCGTCCTCGGCTCGCACGGCCACGGCGCGATGTTCGACCTGCTGGTGGGCAGCACCGCCTCGGGTGTGCTGCGCCAGGCTCGCTGCCCGGTGCTGGTCGTGCCCATGAACCGGCGCTGACCCGTTCCGTGGAGCTGCTGAAGGCCATCTACCAGCGCCGCGCGGTGCGCGATTACTCGGACGCCGAAATGTCAGCCCCGGTCGTGCAGGAATTGCTCCGCGCGGCGGCGCAGGCCCCCAGCACGATGAACCAGCAGCCGTGGGCCTTCGCGGTGTTCCACGGCCGCGGCCGGATCGAGGGATATTCCCGCCGGGTCAAGGCGCACCTGCTGGCGACCACCGACCCGATGTTCGGACAAGATCCGCGCATCGACCAGTATGCCGACACCACGGCCAACCTGTTCCACGGGGCGGACACGGTCATCGTGATTTGCGCAAAACCTGCGCCGTTCCCGACGGCGGGTGACTGCTACCTGGCGGCGGAGAACCTGCTGCTCGCGGCGCACGGGCTCGGCCTCGGCAGCTGCCCGATCGGTTTTGCCCGGTCCTGGTTCAATCTGCCGGTCGTGAAGGCGGAGCTGGGCATTCCCGCCCACTATGAGGTCGTGCTGCCGGTGGTGCTCGGCCACCCGTCTCACCCGACGCCGGCGCCCCCGAAAGACGAGCCGGAGATTATCTGCTGGCATTGGGACGACTGACCGCCAGGCCGCGCGGGACAAAATATGCCCAGCAATGGCCAAGGGGCGCCCGGTCTCCGCGGCGGGATTCCGCTAAGCTGTGCGCAGCATGAAAACCCCCCGTGTTATTCCCGCCGTTTCGCTGGCCGCGCTCGCCTTTGCGGCGGCCTTGGCCACTGCCGTCCTGATTGGCGCTGCCGAGGTTCCGACCGGTGCCCCCGCGGTCCCGCCCCCGGCCGCCGTCCTGCCCGTCGAGCAGGCGGTCCTCACGGCGCCGCCGCAGGTCCCGCCCCCGATCACCCGCCGGCATCCGGCGCGTGTCGTCGTCAAGTTCGAGGTGGTCGAGAAGGTCGGCCGGCTGGCCGATGGCGTGGAATATGCATTCTGGACCTACGGCGGCACGGTGCCGGGCTCGTTCATCCGCGTCCGCGAGGGTGACGAGGTCGAGTTCCACCTGGCCAATCCTCCGGGCTCGAGGCTGCCGCACAACATCGACCTGCACGCCGTCACCGGCCCCGGCGGCGGCGCGACCCCGACGCTAACGGCCCCGGGCCAGGCCACGACGTTCAACTTCCGGGCGCTTCATTCCGGCCTCTACGTCTATCATTGCGCGACGGCCCCTGTGGCGAACCACGTGGCCAGTGGCATGTATGGCCTCATCTTGGTCGAGCCGAAGGACGGCCTGCCGAAGGTCGACAAGGAATATTACGTCATGCAGGGCGAGTTCTACACCACCGGGAAATACGGTGAAGCGGGGCTCCAGGATTTCGACCCCGCCAAGGCCCTCGACGAGCGTCCGCCCTACGTCGTCTTCAACGGCGCGGTCGGTTCGCTGGTCGGCAGTTCGGCCCTCACCGCGGGTGTCGGCGAGACCGTCCGCGTCTTCTTCGGGGTGGGCGGCCCCAATCTTTCCTCATCGTTCCACATCATCGGCGAGACTTTCGACCGCGTTTATACCGAAGGCGCCTTCGACCGGCCCGGCCGCAACGTATCGACGGTCCTGGTGCCCTCCGGCGGCGCGGCGGTGGTCGAACTCAAGGTGGACGTCCCCGGCACCTTCGTACTCACGGATCACTCGCTCTCCCGGGCCTTCAACAAGGGCGCGCTCGCCCTGCTGAAGGTGACGGGTGAGCCCGCCCCGGCGGTCTACTCCGGCGCGGACGTCGATGCGACCTACCTGGGCGCCCAGTCCGACGCGGCGGCCGAGGCCGCGCGCAACGAGGCCGAGTTGACCGCCTTGTTTGCTGTCGCGGTTCGGGCCAACCCGAAGCTCGCCGGGCTGAGCAAGGACATCCAGGGCGAACGCGGCAAGCAGGTCTACCTGGGCCTCTGTTACGCGTGCCACCAAGCCGATGGCAAGGGTCTGCCGGGTGCCTTCCCGCCGCTCGCCCGTTCCGACTATCTGCTCGCCGACCGGGAGCGCGCCATCCGCACCGTGCTGAAGGGGCTTTCCGGACCGGTGACCGTCAACGGCGTGACCTTGAACAGCGCCATGCCGGCGCTCGAGAGCATTCTCACCGACGAGCAGGTCGCGGACGTGCTCTCATACGTCTACAACGCCTGGGGCAACGAGGGCGCCGCCTTCAAGCCCGCACAGGTGAAGGCCGTCCGCCACGAGAACCGTTGAGCGCTGTTGGGTGCCATCCCCGGGCCGGACCCGGCGGCACAAAATATGCGCGGTGATCTGCAATCTCTGCAGAGAGCCGGCGCGCGCAAACCGCTAATGTGGGCCCGCTCACCACGCATGAAACAGCCCAAAGACAGCCACGCCCATCCCGAACCCGCTGAGGTGGACCTCCGGAAGTGCGCCTATTTCCATTGGCAGGAGGAAAACAGCCCGGCCGGTCGCGATCTCGATCTCTGGCTGAACGCCCGCGAGTTCGTGCTTCACCACGTGAGGCGGCGGGAACAGCGGCCGCCTCCGGCCCGAGGCCGCCGGCGCGCCTGAACGACGGGATTTTCCACGCCATGTCCGTCATTCCGCTCACCATCTTCTTCAGCCTGCTGCTGGCGGGCTTGTTCATCGGCCTGTTCGCCCACGAGCAGCACCGCCGCCGTTTCGCCAGCACCGAGCGCGACTCGCTCCTGCCGCTGGCGGAGGAGACGCGGCGCGAGGTCGGCCCGGACCGGCGGGCGCCCGCCACCCCCACCGGAACTGCCCCCGCCGGCGAGGATCCCCCGTCCGATTCCATCTACTTCTGAGTCCCTCCACGCCCCCATGACAAACGGTCATAAAATCACCATCGAGTTCAACGACCAGGTCGTCCGGCAGTTCATGCTCGCGTCCCTCATCTGGGGCGTGGTCGGCATGCTCGTCGGCGTCCTCATCGGCACCCAGCTCAATTTCTGGCAGGCCAACCTCGGCCAGTCCTGGCTGAGCTTCGGCCGCCTCCGCCCACTGCACACCAACGCCGTCATCTTCGCCTTCGTCGGCAACATGATGTTCGCCGGCATCTACTACTCGACGCAACGCCTGGTGAAGGCCCGCCTCGCGAGCGACTTTCTCTCTTCGCTCCATTTCTGGGGCTGGCAGCTCATCATCGTGGCCGCCGCCATCACGCTCCCGCTGGGCCTCACGCGCGGCAAGGAATACGCCGAACTCATCTGGCCGATCAACATCGCCGTCGCCGGCATCTGGGTCGTCTTCGCCGTCAACTTCTTCTGGACCCTCGCGCGCCGCCACGAGAAGTCCCTCTACGTCGCCATCTGGTTCTACATCGCGACGATCATCACCGTGGCGATGCTCTACATCGTCAACCACCTGTCGATCCCGACGTCGCTCGCGCACAGCTATCCGATCTTCGGCGGCGTGCAGGACGGGCTGGTCCAGTGGTGGTATGGGCACAACGCCGTGGCGTTCTTCCTCACCACGCCGATCCTGGGCATCATGTATTACTTCCTGCCGAAGGCGGCGGAACGGCCGGTGTATTCCTACCGGCTGTCGGTGATCCATTTCTGGTCGCTCGTGTTCCTCTACATTTGGGCCGGCCCGCACCACCTGCTCAACACCGCGCTGCCCAACTGGCTCCAGCTGCTCGGCATGACGTTTTCGCTCATGCTCTGGGCGCCGTCCTGGGGCGGCATGCTCAACGGCCTGCTCACGCTCCGCGGTGCGTGGGGCAAGCTCCGCACCGACCCGGTCATCAAGTTTTTCGCCGCCGGCGTCACCTTCTACGGCATGGCGACCTTCGAGGGGCCGCTCCTCTCGATCAAGTCCGTCAACGCCCTCGCCCACTACACCGACTGGATCATCGGCCACGTCCACGCCGGCGCGCTCGGCTGGAACGGCTTCATGGCGGCCGGCATGTTCTACTGGCTCGTGCCGCGGCTCTGGAACAAGCCGCTGCACTCCCAGTCGCTGGCCAACCTCCACTTCTGGCTCGGGACCTTCGGCATCCTGCTTTACGTCGCGGCCATGTGGGCTTCCGGCATCACGCAGGGCCTGATGCTCAATGCCACCGCGGAGGGCGGCACCATCCTCAAGTATCCCAACTTCATTGAGACGCTGAACGCCATCCGCCCGCTCATGCTCCTGCGCGTGGTCGGCGGCGCCCTCTACCTCACAGGCTTCCTGATCATGGGTTACAACGTCTTCCGCAGCATCCGCGGCGCGAAGGCCGTCAACGGCTCCATGGAGGTCTTCGTCGAGCCGCCCGGCCCGGGCGAGACCCTCGGCGTGCGCGGCACCTTCCTCAACGCGCCCGTTGTCTACACCGTCCTCGGCCTGACCGCCGCCTGCGTGTGGATGTTCACCAGCGGGGTGCTCAACCTGATCGGGCTCCTCGCCACGATGATCAGCGTCCTCCTGGCCATCGGCCACTTCGAGTCCCGCGGCAAGTCCTGGGCTGACTGGTATGACCGGCTGCTCGTCAACGCGCTGCCGTTCACTGTCCTGACCTTCCTCGCGGTGGCCGTCGGCGGCCTGATCCAGATCATCCCGATGATGACGATCGACCGCCGCCTCCAGACCGAGGACCGCGTCGCCCGCGTCTACACCCCGCTCGAGCTCGCCGGCCGCGATCTCTACGTCCGCGAGGGCTGCTACAACTGCCACTCGCAGATGATCCGCACCTTGGTCCCGGATGTGATGCGCTATGGCGACTACTCCCGCCTCGGGGAGTCCATCTGGGACCATCCTTATCAATGGGGTTCCAAGCGCACCGGCCCGGACCTCGCCCGCGTCGGTGTCAAATACAACCACGCCTGGCACTACGACCACCTGGAGAATCCCCGCAACATTTCCACCGGTTCCAACATGCCGGCCTACACCTGGCTGATGCAGCAGGGCACCGATTATGCGGTGCTGCCCGCGAAAATCCGCGTGCAGCGCATGCTCGGCGTGCCGTTCCCCAACTGGTCACCGGCGGACATCGATCGTCTCGCCAAGGACCAGGCGAAGACCATCGCCGCCGAGCTCAAGGCCCAGGGCCGCTCCGTCGAGCCCGACCGCGAGGTCATCGCCCTCATCGCCTACCTCCAGAGCCTCGGCCAGACCGCGGCGCCGGCCGCCACCGCGGCGCGGTGATCGCAAATCTCGGATCAGAAATTTCCCATCCCATCCCCCCATGTTCCGCCGCATCATCTACGAAGACTGGCAGCTGATCTTTCCCGTCATCGCCCTCGCCGTCGCGTCATGCGTCTACCTGGTCGCCGCCTGGCGCGCCTCCCGCATGAAGCCCGCGGAGGCTGAACGCCTCGCTCGTCTGCCCTTCGAGAACCAATAATCTCACCCGCCCATGTCCTCGTCCCCGCTACCGCCCGACGATCCCGGCATCAAGCTCCGGGACCACACCTATGACGGCATCCAGGAATACGACCAGCGCCTGCCGAACTGGTGGCTCTACACCCTCTACGGCGCCATCGTCTTCTGGGTCATCTACTGGTTCGTCTACATGATCGCCGGCATCATGCCGACCGACGGCAGCCGCGTCGACACGGCCATGGCCGGCATCAGCGCGGCCAAGCTGGCCTCGTCCATCGACGTCTCCAACGACGACAAGTTCTGGGAGATGAGCGGCAACGTCGTGTTCACCGACGCCGGCAAGCAGACCTTCACCTCGCTGTGTACGCCCTGCCACCTGCCGAGCATGCGCGGCAAGTCCGAGAACCTGGCCGCCGTCGGCCCCGACCTCACGGACACCGCCTGGATCCACGGCGGCACGCCGAAGGAGCTCTTCGCCGTCGTCTCGAAGGGCGTCATGGCCAAGGGCATGCCCGCTTGGGAACCCGTGCTCGGCCAGAAAAAGTCGGTCGAGGTCGTCGCCTATATCCTGAGCCACCATCAAAAAGGGGAGGCCATCACGGTCGAGGTCTCGAAGTAAACTGTAGCCGGGGTCGCCGACCCCGGCCCGGCCTCACCGAGGCCGGCTACAACCGGATCACCCCGCTCAAACCACGCATGAGCGAACAACCCACAGTCAAGCCGCCGTCCCCCCGGTTGCCGAAGACCCGTCTCACGCCCACCGTCGACTCGGTCACGTCCATCGCCAGCGACGGCTCGCGCCGCGACCTCCATCCCGCCGACGTACACGGCCGGTTCACGACCGCGCGCCGCTGGAGCGGGTGGGGGCTCATCGCCTTCTACCTCGTCCTGCCGTGGATCCCCCTCAACGGCCACCCGGCGGTGTTCATCGACATCGCGGAGCGCCGGTTCCACTTTTTCGGCTACACCCTCGCGGCGCAGGACACGTGGCTGCTCTTCTTCGGCGTCACCGGCCTCGGCTTCGCGCTGTTTTTCCTCACCGCGCTCTTCGGCCGCCTCTGGTGCGGCTGGGCCTGCCCGCAGACGGTCTACCTTGAGCATGTCTACCGGGTGATCGAGCGCTGGATCGACGGCGACGCCACGCAGCGGCGCGAGCTCGCGGCCGCCCCGCTCACCGCTGCGAAGGCGGGGAAGCGCGTGGCCAAGCATGGCCTGTATATCCTGGCCTCGCTGCTCATCACGCACCTTTTCCTCAGCTACTTCGTCAGCCTGCCCGAGCTCTGGGACATGATGCAGCATGCGCCGGGCGAACACTGGGCGGCCTTCCTCTTTGTCTTCATCGCCGCCGGCATCCTCTATTTCAACTTCGCCTGGTTCCGCGAGCAGCTCTGCATCGTCATCTGCCCCTACGGCCGGCTCCAGTCGGCGCTGACCGACGACCACTCGCTCTCGATCGGCTACGATGCGCAACGCGGCGAGCCGCGCGGGAAGCTGCGCCAGGAAGCCGGGGTGGGCAGCGAGCTTGCTCGCGCAGTTTCGGCAGAGGCGCGCGCCAGCTCGCTGACCCACGCAAAGCCTGGCGCCTGCGTCGACTGCAACCGCTGCGTGCAGGTCTGCCCGACCGGCATCGACATCCGTCACGGCCTGCAGATGGAGTGCATCGGCTGCGCGGCGTGCATTGACGCCTGTGACGAGGTCATGACGCGGGTGAAGCGCCCGACTGGCCTCATCCGCTACGATTCCTTTGCCGGTCTCACCGGCCTGGCCACCCGCTGGGTCCGGCCGCGCACGATCCTCTACGGCGTGCTGCTGTGCGTCGGGATCGCCGTGGCCACCTTCGCCTTCTCGACGGTGAAGCCGGCCAACTTCCTTGTCTTCCGCACGGGCGGCGCCTCCTACTTCGTCGGGCCCGAGGACGTGCGCAACCAGTTCATGGTTCGCCTCGTCAACAAGCTCACCGTGCCGGCGACGTTCATCGTCAGCAGCGAGGGCCTGCCGGCCGGGCTGCACCAGAGCGGCTTTGAGGCCCCCGTCACCCTCGCCCCGATGGCGGAGTCGGTCAGCCCGCTCGTGCTGGTCGCCCGCCGCCACGACTACCACGGGCCGTTCAAGTTCACCGTCCGCGTGCGGGACGCCGCCCAGACCTTCACCCTCGCCCGCGAGGTCGAGTTCATGGGCCCCGACGCGCACCTGCTGAAAGAGGATGAAGAGCACGATAAGGAGTCGCATGAGCGCAAGCCCTGAACCACCGCCGCCGTCCGGCCAGGCCGCTTGTCAACCAATAGTTGACAAACGCCCGATGCCCGGCGGGCGCTCCCTCTGGCTATGGGTGGGAGCGGGGTTTCTCTTTTTGGCCGTGCTGTGGACGGCCATGTTCAAGGCCAGCCGGCTGGCGGACACGCGGGAAGTGCCGCTGGCGACGCAGGGAGGCCGGCCATGACGGGCGAACTCGCCGGCATCACGGGCCCGGGCACGGCGTTTGTCGCCGGGCTGGTCACGAGCCTGCACTGCGCCGGGATGTGCGGCCCGCTGGCCTGCGCGCTGATGCCGGCTGCGCGGGATGACTCCGATCCGCAGGTCGTGGCCTCGGTCTACCATCTGACGCGCCTGGCCGGCTACACCGTGCTCGGGGCGCTGGCGGGCGGGGTGGGGCGTTGGCCGATCATGCTGCTTGGGGAGAGCGTCCTGCGCTACCTGCCGTGGCTGCTGGTGGTCTTCTTCGTCGCGATTGCGTTCCGGCTCGACCAGCGCCTGCCGCGACTGCCGCTGCTCGGGCGGGCGTATGCCGCGCTGCTGGCCCGGCTGCGCGGGGGTTCGCGGGTCCGCGCCGCCGCCGCGCTGGGCGCGGCCACGCCGCTGCTGCCGTGCGGCCCGTTGTATTTCCTGCTGTCGCTGGCGCTGCTGTCCGGCTCGGCGCTGCGCGGCGCTGAGACGCTGCTCGCCTTCGGCCTCGGCACGGTGCCGCTGCTCTGGCTGGCGCAGGCCAACTTCCACTGGGTGCGCGTCCGGCTCGGCCCGCGGACGCTGGCCCGGGTGCAGGGCGTCTTCGCCCTCGCCGTCGCCGCCCTCCTGGTCTGGCGCCTGCGCGGCACGCTCGGCTGGGGCGGGCCTGGCGCGGCCGACTTCATCTGCTTCTGAGCATGAAGAGATTATTCAGCTCACTCTTTTTCTGTAGGGCGGGATCGCGGTATCCCGCCACGAGCGTGATGCCACTTGGGCAAGCAGGCGGAATCTGCGATCCCGCCCTACCGGCGACCGACTTGGTGAACGGGGGTGTGAGCCCGACGGTGCGAGTGCGTGGACTGCGTGCCGAGCAAGCCGCCCCCGTTCACCTTAACTGCCGGCATTGCGGCGTGCCGCTCGCCGGCCCGGGGGCGCAGGCCGCGGGTTTTTGCTGCGCGGGCTGCCGCTACGTCTTCCGGCTGGTTTCCGAGCACGGGCTCGACGGTTATTACAAGATCCGCGACGCGGTCGTCGCCCCCGTGGGTGAGGCGGTGTTCCAGCCGCGCGACTACGCGTGGCTGGCGAGGCTCCAGGCGGAGGCCGAGGCGCTGCCCGGCACGCCGGCGCTGACGCTCGAGGTGCAGGGCATCTCGTGCGCGGGCTGTGTCTGGCTGATCGAGCGGGTTTTCCACCAGCAGCCCGGCGCGCTGCACATCGAGACCGACGCCCAACTCGGCCGGATGCGGCTGCGCTGGACGCGCGGCGCGTTTGACGCCCCGGCCTACGCGCGGCTGCTGCAGTCCTTCAATTATCTCGCCGGCCCGCCGGGGGAGACGCCGGCGGTGCCCGAGAGCCGGCGGCTGGTGCGGCGCGTGGGGCTGGCGGCGGCGTTCTCCATGAACGTCATGCTCTTCACGCTGCCGGTGTATTTCGGCATGGAGGCGTCGTTCCCCTATGCGCGGCTGTTCGGCACACTGTCGCTGGTGTTCGCCACGCTCAGCCTGCTGACGGGCGGGATGTATTTCCTCGGCCGCGCCGTGGCGGCGTTGCGCGCGGGGACCATGCACATCGACCTGCCCATCGCCCTCGGCATCGTGGGCGCCTATCTGGGCTCGCTCTATGGCTGGCTGGCGCATCGCGAGGAGTTCGTCTATTTCGATTTTGTCGCCGCCTTCATCCTGCTGATGCTGGTGGGCCGCTGGGCGCAGGTGACGGTCGTCGAGCGCAACCGCCGCCAGCTGCTGACGGCACGGGACCGGCCGCAGCCGGTGCGGGTCGAGACGCCGGCGGGGCCGGTCGAGCGGGCCGTCGGCGAGCTGCGGGTCGGCGATGTCTTTGCCGTGCGTTCCGGCCAGGTGGTGCCGGTCGAGGCGCGGCTCGAGACGCCGGTCGCCACAGTCGGCACGGCGTGGATCTCGGGCGAGGCCGACCCGCGGGACTGCCGCGCCGGGGCGCGGGTGCCGGCGGGTGCCGTCAACCTGGGGCTCGGCGACATCCGGCTGCGGACCGCGCGGCCCTGGGCGGGCTCGCTGCTCGCGCAGCTGCTGCAGCCCGTGACGCGCGACGCCTACCGCCACCGGTTCCTGGAGAAGGTCATCGGCGGCTACCTGATCGGCATCCTGTTGGTCGCCACCGCGGCCGGGCTCGGCTGGTGGCTGGGCACCCATGACGCGGTCCGCACCTGGTCGGTGGTCACGGCCGTGCTGGTGGTGTCGTGTCCCTGCGCCATCGGGCTGGCGTTTCCGCTGGCGGACGAGATGGCCACGACGGCGCTGCGCCGGGCCGGCGTGTTCGTCCGCGAATCCGATCTGTGGCCGCGGCTGGCGCGCATTCGCAAGATCATCTTCGACAAGACGGGCACGCTGACGCTCGAGACGCCGGGACTGGCGAACCCGGCGGCGCTGGTGGGGTTGGCGCCGCCAGCGCGCGCCGCCCTGGCCGCCATGGTGCGCGACAATGCGCATCCCGTCAGCCGCAGCTTGCACGAGAACCTCCTGGCGCTGGACCTGCCGGCCGACCCGGAGCCGGTCGGCGACCTGACCGAGGAGCCGGGGCTGGGTGTCATCCTGCGCAACCGGGATGGCGGCTGGACGCTCGGCCGCCCGGGCTGGAAAAATTGGAGGGCGGGATCGCTGCATCCCGCCTCGAACGAGATGAAATCCGACCAGGCAGGCGGGATCAGCGATCCCGCCCTCCAGGATGTGACTCACGACACGGAGTTTGCCTGCGACGGCGTGGTGCTGGCCCGGTTTCGGTTCACCGATGCGGTGCGCACGGACGCAGCCGCCGAGATCGCGGCGCTGCGGGCGCGCGGACTGGAGGCCTTCATTCTCAGCGGGGACCGCCGGGCCAAGGTGGACCTGATGACGTCGTCGCTGGGTCTGCGGCCCGACCACGGCCTCGCCGAGGCCACGCCACAAGAGAAGGCCGACTGGCTCGGCCGGAACGACGCCCGCGACACGCTGATGCTCGGCGACGGGGCCAACGACAGCCTGGCCTTCGACGCGGCGTTTGCGCGCGGCACGCCGGTCATCCATCGCGGCGTGCTAGAGGGGAAGGCGGACTTCTATTACCTCGGTCGCGGGCTGGCGGGCATCCGCCGGCTGTTCGAGGTCAACGATGCGCGCCGGCGCACGCAGGCCTGGCTGCTGGCGTTTTCCGTTGCCTACAATCTGCTCGCCGTCGGGTTGGCGGTCGCGGGCCGGATGAGCCCGCTGCTGGCCGCCGTGTTGATGCCGGCGAGTTCGCTGGTGACCTTGGCGATCGTGGCCGGCGGCATGCGGCGGTGGCTGGCGCGGTAGGGCTTTCCGCGGTGGGAGGGGCTTTAGGCCCCGACTGAATTGGGTGGAACGCGCTGACCTCAGCGCGTTTTCAACCAGCGTCTTGAGGGCAAGCCGCTCCACCGGTCGGGGCATAAAGCCCCTGCCACCTTGAATACAATGGCTCAGCGCGGTTCGAACAGCGGCAGGATTTGCATCTGCGGCACCGTGACCAGGCCCTGGTCCGTGATGCGGATCTCGGGGATCACCGACAGCGGGATGAGGTTGAAGCCCATGTAGGGCAGCGTGCAGCCGGCCTCGGTCCACGCCTGCTTGAGGACGGTGGATTCGACGGCGACGGCGGTGGCGCGCTTGTCGGAGAGGAGGCCGGCGATGGGCAGCGCCACCTTGGCGACGACCTTGCCGCGGCGGATGACGCACACGCCGCCGCGCATGGCCTTGATGGTCTTCAGCGCGAGCTGCAGGTCGGCCTCGTTTGTGCCGGCGAGGATGATGTTGTGCGCGTCGTGGCCGACGGAGCTGCCGACGGCGCCCTCGCGGAGGTTGAAATCCTTGAGCAGGCCGTGCGCGACTTGGCCGGACTTGCCATGGCGCTCGACAACCGTGACGAAACACAGGCCGTGTTTGGCGAACAGGTCGGCCCAGCGGCCGCCCGTCACGGGGTCGAGGGCGACCTTGTCGTGGAAGAGGATGATGCCCGGCAGGGCGGTGCGGATGACGTTGGCGGTGACGGGGCCGGCCGGCAGGGCGGGGGTCAGCTTCAGCTTCGGCGCGATCTTCACCGTCGCGTAGGCGGCCTTGGGATAGCGGTAGCGCTTCGAGAGAGCCTGATCGAGGATCGGGGTGATCTGGCGGTTCTCGACGACGAGTTCGCCGCCATACCAAGTGTGCTGCGGGATCAAGTCGTCGTTGAGCAGCACGATGTCGGCGCGCCGGGCCGGGGCGAGGCCGCCGATGTCCCCGTCCTTGGCGTAGCGGGTGGCTGGGTGCAGGGAGCCCATGCTCCACGCGGCGGTGGTGCTCATGCCGTGCTTCACGGCCTCGCGGACAACCCAGTCCAGGCCGAACAGGAAAAGGTCGTCGGCGTCGCGGTCGTCGGTGCAGACGCAGACGCGCTTCGGGTTGGCGCCGAGCTCGGTGATGGTCTTGATCGCCAGCGGCAGCGAGTGCCAGGGCGTGGTGGGCGGGCCGCCGCGGAGGAAGATCCACAGGCCGTTCTCGAGGAAGTCGTCGGCGATGTCGCGGTCGATGGACTCGTGGGTGTCGTTGATGCCGGAGGCGGCGCCGGCGGCCACGAACTCGCGGCCGTAGATGTGGCCGCAGACAGGTTTGCCGCGCTTGATGGCCTCGGCGAGGACGGCGTGGCTGCGTTTGTCGCCCATGGCCACCTGCACGAAGTCCATCTTCTCGCCGAGGGCGACGGCCTCGGGCCAGCGGTCGAAGAGTTTCCCGATTTTGGCGGCGGTGAGGTCGCCGCCGGCGGTCTCAAAGTGCGGCGAGGTGGCCGGCACGGTGCTGGGGACGGTGAGGAAGATGTTGAGCGGGGCCTGGCGGGCGTCGCGGAGCATCCACTCGATGCCGGCGGCGTCGCAGACGTTGCCGATCTCGTGGCTGTCGCAGAAGATGGTGGTCGTGCCGTTGAGCAGGGCGCCCTCGGCATAGGCGCAGGCGGTCATCATCGAGCTCTCGATGTGGATGTGCGGGTCGACAAGGCCGGGGGCGAGGATGCCGCCGCGGGCGTCATACATCCTGGTTTTCGATCCTTTCGTCGGCGAAAACGTGCCGGCGGGCTTCACGACGGCGATGCGGCCGGACTTGATCCAGATCTCGCGACCCGGGTGGACGCGCTCGGTGTAGGTGGAGAGGAGGCGGGCGCCGGTGATGACGAGGTCGGGCGCCTCGCGGCCCATGGCCACGGCGGCGAGCGAGCGGGTGACGGTGTGCAGGGGCGGGACGGAAAAGCGGGTGAGGGGCATGCGGGCAATTTGAGCAGCGCCGATGCCAGCGGCGAGGCGTTTTTTGCGCCCGGGGCATTTGGTGCTTTTCCTCGTCCGGGCCGGGCGCTAGGCATCGAAGCGGCTTTGCCGCATCACCACGCATGAAATTCGGCCGTCTCCGTTTTGTCCTCATCCTCGCCCTGCTCGCCTCCAACCTGCTGGTGGGCGTGCTCAGCCTGCTGTTCCTCCGGTCGATGGACCAGCGTTATGCGGCGCTGTTCGACCGCAGCGTGCCGCTCATCAATAATCTCCGCACGCTGACCCGCGAGCTCGGCGCGGTGCAGCGGCTGGCGCGGCGCGTTTCCGACCCGAAGAACGAGACGGCCTGGGCGGCGCTGCTGCCCCAGATGGCCGAGGGCAGCAAGAACGCCCGCACCCACGCGCTCGAGATCAGCGTCATGGCCTCGCTGAAGGACAGCCGTCACGTGGCGGCGATGGCCGGCTTCGGGCGCACCTACGACGAGAAGGTGAGCGAGTTCCTGGCGCTGGCGCAGGCGGAAAAAATCCCCGAGGCCAACCAATTCAACATCGAGGTGCTGCGCCCGGCCTACGACCAATACATGGACGTGCTGGACGACGTCGCCAACTTCGTGGAGCGCGAGGGCAGCGACCTGCGCGACCGCTATGCCGAGGATTCGCGCCTGTTCGGCGGCTTCCTGCTGGCCTTTGCGGGCTGGCCGCTGCTGGCGGCCGGCGTCATCATCGTGGTCATGGCGCTGCTGGTGATCGGGCTGTTTGTCGCGGTATTCTTCCCGAAGCTCTTTGCGGCCAAACAGCCGGTGGCCTGAGCGGTCAGATCCCCTTCGGGATCGCCGCCGTGAGGTTGACGGGGGCGCCGTCGGTGATCAGCAGGTTGTCCTCGAAGCGCACGCCGCCGAGGTGGAGGTGCTGCTCGACCAGCGGCCAGTTCACGGCGTCGCGGTATTTCGCGCGGCGGGCCGGGTCGTTGAGGATCGCGGGGATGAAATACAGGCCGGGCTCGACCGTGGTGATGTAGCCGGCGCGCAGGACCAGATCCATGCGCAGGCTGCGGAGCGACGGGCGCGGGTCCTTGGTGCGGCCGGGTTCGAGACCACTGGCGTCGCGCACCCCGAGCCCGAGGAGGTGGCCGAGGCCGTGCGGATAAAACAGCGTGTGCGCCTCCTGCTCCACGAGCGACGGCGGGTTGCCCTTGAGCACGCCCATGGCGACGAGTCCGCCCATCAGGTCGACGGCGGTGGAAAAGTGCAGGTCCTTCCACTCGGCGCCCGGGCGACAGCGTTCGCAGGTGCGCTGCTGCGCCTCGAGCACGACCGTCGCAAAGTCGCGTTGAAAGGCCGACGGCGTGCCCGCGACGTAGGTGCGGGTGACGTCGATGACGTAGCGGTCGAGCTGCGCGCCGGAGTCGATGAGGATGAAGTCGCCGTCCTTCGCCAAGCGGTCGGGCGAGGGCGAGCCGTGGAAGACCGCGCTCTGGGCGCCGATACCCACGATGGAGTCGTAGCCCGTCGTCTGCGCCCCGTGGCGGAAATACCCGGCCTCGAGCTCGATTTGCAGCGTACGCTCGCTCACGCCGGGTCGGAGCAGCGGCTGGATGGCGGCGTAGCCGGCGGCGGTGGCCGCGGCGCAGCGTTTCATCAGGTCGATCTCCGCCGGCTCCTTCGGCCGGCGGACGTGCTTGTAGGCCTCGCGGATCACGGCGGTGCGTTGCTCGTCGCAAGCCACCCCCGCGACGGGCGCGCCGAGCATGATGATTTTCCGGCCCGACCGCGCGGCGAGCCAGGCGGGGAATTGGCCGAGCCGTTCGCCGGGCAGCTGCTCCTTGCCCTCCCACACACGGTCCATCTCGGTCACCTCGGGAACGAAGGACGCCCAACCTGACCTCGGATCGTAGGCGATGATGCCGCCGGTGGCGTCGGCGTGGCCGGTCAGATAGTAATACTCCTGGTGGGCGATGAAGGGCAGGAGGGCGTCACTGATCTCCGGTTTGGGAATCGGATGGCCGGCGCCGGCGAGCAGGATCTCGTCGGTCAGGCCGAAGGCGGGGGCGAGGCGGGCGCGGCGGGCGGCGTAGTCGATCTTCATGGCAGGTGCAGCCGATGTAGGGCGGGATCGCTGATCCCGCCAACGCTAAAGGCGTGGTCGACGACATTGCCCTACCGGTGTGCCGTCAGTTTTTCGCGGCGACTGCCCCGTCCAACTCGGCTAGGCCCTTCTTCGCGCCCTCGGATTCCGGGTTGATCTGCAACGCCGCCTCGAAGCGGGCGCGGGCCTCGTCCTTGCGGCCGAGCTTCAAAAGGACGAGGCCGCAGCCGGTCTGCACGCCGGCATGTCCGGGCTTCAGTTGCGCCGCGGCCTCGTAGTGGGCGAGGGCCTCGGGGTATTTCTCATCCTTGCTGGCGATGTTGCCGAGCTCGATTTCCCCGAGGAAAGGTTCGAGCTTTTGCACGCGGGTGGCGAACTCGGCGGCCTTCGTCAGGCTGCCCCCGGCAATTTCCGGGGCGTTGGTGTAGAAGCGGGACAGGCCGATGAGGCCGGGCACATGATTGGGGTCGAGCTCGACGGATTTTTCGAACGCCTTCTTCAGCTTTGAGGAGAGACCGGCCATCTGGATGAAATTCACCTCGTTCATGCGCTGGCTCAGGGCCACGCCGAGCTGGGAGAAATAAACCGGATTGGCCGGATCCGCTTTAGTGGCCTGTTCGGCGAGCTCGACGGCCTCCTTGGTCTTCTTCTGCTTGAGGTTTGCGATGCTCTGTTGGTGGAGGGCGGGGGCGTCAGGCAGCGCCGCGGAGGTGGCGGGCGTTTGGGCGGTGGCACAGGTGGTGAGGACAGCGGCGGTGAGAAGCACCGCGAGGAGGGATTTGGTTTTCATGGATTGGTAAATATGGATTGGGTGGGATCACTCCTGCTGCAGCGCCTGGGTCGGGTTGAGCCGGGCGGCGCGCAGGGCGGGGAGGAAGGCGGCGGCCAGCACGACGGCCGGCAGGAATACGAGCAACGCGCCTAACACCAGCGGGTCGGCGGGGGCTACGCCGTAAAGCACGCCGCGCAGAAGTTGGGTCAGGCCGAGGGCTCCGATCAGGCCGGCCGCGACCCCGATCGCGGCCAGCAGGGCGGCGCGGGCGAGCACCCAGCGCAGGACGGCACCGGGCGAGGCCCCGAGTGCCATGCGCAAGCCGATCTCGCGGGTGCGCTGGCCGATGGTGAAGGCCATGCTCGCGTAGATGCCAAAGGCGGAGAGCCCAAGCGCCACCGCGGCGAAGAGCCCGAACAGCGCGGCCCGCAGCCGCGGCTGAGTGGCGGAGCGGGCGATGTTTGCCTCCATGGTGCTGGTGCTCATGGTCAGCGTCGGGTCGGCCCGGCGCATGGCATTCTGGATGGTGGCGGCGCTGGTGCCGGTGCGGCGGACGACGACGGTGGTGAAGAACCACGGCGACTGCCGTTGCGGCACATAGAGCTGCGGTGTGGGATCGTCGGCCTGCGTGTTCTGCTTCACGTCGCCCACGACGCCGACCACCTCGCGCCAGCCGCGCACCATCCACGGCATCGTGCGGATGCGCTGGCCGATCGGATCGGTGTCGCCAAAGAGCCGCTTGGCCATGGTCTGGTTGATGACGCACACCGGGCGGCTGGCCGCGGCCTTGAGGTCGTCGGCCTCGGTGAAACCCCGGCCGCGCACGAACGGGATGCGCATCGTGGCGAAATACTCCGTGCTGACGGAATTGAACACGGCCTCGTCGGCATTGCCCTCCTCGACGGGACGGCCCTCGACCCAGAACGGGTAGCGCAGGGTGATGCCGGTGAGCGGCGCGCTGCTGTTGAGCGCCACGCCGGTGACGCCCGGCTCGCGGCGGATCTCCGCCAGCACGCGCTCGTAGTAGTCGCCGAGCTGGGTGAAGTTCTCCCAGCGCGACGGCGGCGGCGAGATGCGGAGGGTGAGCACATCGGCCGGGTCGAAGCCCGGCGCGGTGCGCTGGAGCGTGAGCAGGCTCTGCATGAGCAGGCCGGCGCCGGTGAGGACGACGAGGGTCAGCGCCACCTGGCCGGCGATCAGCGCGCCCTGCACCCGGCTGGCGAAACGGCTGGAGGCGCCGCGACTGCCGCCGGACTTGAGCATCTCGTTGACGTTGGCCCGCAGCACCTGCCAGGCGGGCAGCAGGCCGAAGGTGAGGCCGGTCAGGACGGACACGATCACGGCGAACAGCAGCGCGGTCCCGTCGACCCCGATGGCCGACGAACGCGGGATGAGGCCCGGGGGCAGCTGGCTGGTGAGCGCCGGCAGGCCGACGGCGGCCAGCGCAATGCCGGCGGCGCCGCCGAGCAGTGAGAGGAGGAAGCTTTCCAGAAGGACGGCGCGGGCCAGAGTCGGCGGCGTAGCGCCCAGAGCGAGGCGGACGGCGAGTTCCTGCAGGCGAGACACACCGCGGGCGAGCATGAGGTTGGCGAGGTTGACGCAGGCGATGAGCAGGACGAGACCGACCGCCCCGACGAGCAGCAGCAGCGAGGAGCGCAGGCCGCCGACCCGCATCGCGAGCAGCGGCTGCACGGTGACGCTCCAGCCGCGATTGGTGTTCGGATATTCGCGGGCCAGCGAGGCGGCGATGCCGGCGGCCTCGGCCTGCGCGGCGGCGAGGGTGACGCCGGGCTTGAGCCGGCCGACAGTGGCCCAAAAGCGCGAGTCGCGCACGAGGTTCTCCGGCGCCTCGACGGGGAAGGGCAGCCAGGCGTCGACAAACTCGGGCTCGCGGAAATCCTCCGGCATGACGCCGATGACGGTGGCCGGCTCATTGTCGAGCAGGATGGTCTCGCCGATGACGGTGGCGCGCTGGGCAAAGTGCCGGCGCCACGCGGTGTGGCCAAGGATCACGGCGCGACCGGCGCCGAGGCTGAACTCATCGGCGTGGAAGACGCGGCCGAGTTGCGGCATCACGCGGAAGGTCGCGAAGAATTCCTCGGTGACCTTGCCGACGACCAGCTGGACCGGATCGGCCCCCTGCGGCGCGTAGCCGGCGAAATCGGGCCGGTAGGCGGCGAGGGCGTCGTAGGACTGGACGCGCTCCTTGAAGTCGCGGAAGTCGGTCAGCGAGAGCGCGGGCTGGGTGAGGGCCTTGGCGGAGTTGAGGGACTTGAAGCCGACGAGCCGCGCCTGCTCCGGGTAGGGCAGCGGGCGCAGGATGATGGACTGGAAGATGGAGAAGATGGCGACATTTGCGCCGATGCCCAGGGCCAACATGGCGATGGCGAGCAGGGCGAATCCGGGGGCGCGGCGCAGGTGGCGCGCGGCGGCGGTCAGTTCGGTGAAAAATCGGGTGAGCACGTCCCGAAGATACCGGATCGGGCCGCCCGCCGCATCGCCCGAAAGTCACCGTCGTGGTCATGGCGCAGCATGACTACAGCCCGTGGGCCAGCGAGCTTGCTCGCGCTCAGAAGATGCGCCTGCAAGCAGGCCGCCCACTTGGAGTCTGTGGGCTCGCTCGCGCCGTGTCCGTTAGCGCAACCAGTCCGCGAACGGTTTACCCTCATCCAACCCGGGCTTGAACCAGACGGCTTCTTCGGTGCCCACCCAGAACCAGGGGTAGGTGGCCGCTGTTGTGACCAAACCAGCCCGATATGGATTCAGGAAGATATAGAGCAAAACCGACTCAACTGCGTCGTTTTCACGCAGGCGGTGCTCGTCGTAGTTCCCCGGCCATTGCAAACCGGCGGACATCACGGCGGGTCTGGTTTTTGCCTTGAACCGGGCGATGACACGACTGAGTGGTAGCTTTTCATGTAAGGTGACCAATAGATGAAGATCACCGCGCCGCGAATGGTCCAATAACCGGCCTGTTCGATTTCGCGGATTTCATTACTTAGGGCCGGAGCCAGGGCCGGGAGGGTCAGTCCGGCCCTCCTTTCAACCGTGCCCATGGTGAGAAAATAATCTGCGTTTGGTCGGGAAATGCGGAAGCGCCTCAGGGCCTCGTAGCCGGAATCCGGTTTCATAGGGTGAGGCTACTTCCGATGCGGAGACGGGCAATCTCACTGGTCGCCTCAAAAGAGGCGCGAGCAAGCTCGCCGCCCGCCGCCTCAGATCAGTCCCATCTCCCGGGCGCGGAGGGCGGCCTGGGTGCGGTCGAGGACGCCCAGCTTGCCGAGGACGTTCGTCATGTGGTTCTTCACGGTGCCCTCGGTGATGTTCAGGCGGGAGCCGATCTCCTTGTTGCTGCAGCCGGCGGCGAGCAGCTTCAACACGCCGAGTTCGCGCTCGGAGAGCGGGTCGGCGAGGGTCTGCGAAACCTTTTTGCCCTCGCGGGCGGAGAGGCGGTTCAGCTCGGCCATCATGCGGGCGGTGACGGCCGGCTCGAGGACGGAGGCGCCCTTGGCGGCGGCGCGGACGGACTCGTTGAGCTTGTCGGACGAGCAGGCCTTCAACAGGTAGCCGAGGGCGCCGGCGCGCATCGCCTCGAAAATCTCCTCGTCCTCCTCGAAGGTGGTGAGCACGACGACCTTGGTCGCGGGCACGGCGGCCATCACGCGGCGCGTGGCCTCGACTCCGCCCATGACCGGCATGCGCAGGTCCATGAGGATGACGTCGGGCTGGTGAACCCTGGCCAGCGCAATGGCGCGTTCGCCGTTCTCGGCCTCGGCGACGATGTCGAAGTCGGGCTGCAGCGTGAGCAAGGTGCGGAGCGCCTCGCGGAAGAGGGACTGGTCGTCGACCAGCATGAGCCGGAGCTTTTTCATGGGGTAACCAGGAGGTAGGTGGCGCGCTCGCGCGCCACGTTGCGCGCCAGCGCGCAACCGACAGGGAGATAGGCGCTCACGCCGGCACCTCGACCGTGAGGATGTAGCCGCCGCCCGGGCGGTTGGCGGACTGGACGCGGCCGCCGAGGATCTCGATGCGCTCGCGGATGCCGACCAGGCCGAAGCCGCTGGCGGCGGCGCCATTGGCGCCCCGGCCGTTGTCGGCGACCGTGAGGGTCACGCGCGTGGCCGCCGTGAAATCGAGGGTGAGTTCCGCAGCGGTGGCGCCGGCATGCTTGCGGATGTTGGTGAGGCCTTCCTGCGCGGAGCGGAAGAGCGCGTGTTCCGGGCCCGGCGCCAGCGGGCGGGTGGCGCCGGCGAGGCGGAGGGTGACGGGCAGGCCGGCGTCCTGGACCAGCGTCTGCAGGGACTCGGGCAGCGGCGGGCGCGCGGTGTCGGTGCGCAGCGCGCCGACGGAGCGGCGGACGTCGTCGAGTGCATCGCCGGTAAGCTGGGCGGCCTTGAGGATGGCCTCACGCGCCCGGTCCGGCTGGCCGGGCAGGATCGCGGCGGCGGCGTCAAGCTGGGTCTTCACCACGGTGAGGTAGTGGCCGACGCCGTCGTGGATCTCGCGGGCGACGCGATTGCGCTCGCGGGTGGTGGCGAGGTCCTCGGCCTGCGCGGCGTAGACCTTGAGCTGCTCGTGGGCCGTCTCGATCTCGTGGCGGAGTTTCTCCTCGTTTTGGCGGGCGTTGAGCGCCTGCTTGGTGATGAGGGTGAACGCGATGGTGAAGGCGAAGCCCGCGGCGTAGTTGAAAACCGCTTCGACGGCGGCGCCCCAGCCGAAGTCGATCCACCAGACGCCGACGCAGACGGCGAGCAGGTAGCCGCCGACGAGGACGGCGTTGCGCGGGCGCAGGTCGAAGATGGCCTGGCTGACCACCGGCAGGACGATCATGCCGAAGAAACCGCGGGCGGGGCTGAGGAAAACCATCGCCGTGAGCAAGGCGCACTGCGCCAGGTAATAGACGATGAAGGGCCGGCGCGAGCCGGCGCAGACCAGGAAGTCGTTCGAGAGCACCCCCAGTGCGACGTAGACCGCGCCGAGGGCAAAGGTGATCGGCACCATTGCCGCGGAACCGTAGAAGCGCCCGGTGAACAAATAGCCGCCGAAACAGGTCAGCACGATACTCGCGAAGGCGAACGCGCCATAGAGGCTGCCGCTGCGGTGCTGGGCGTGGGCTTCGGGAGTCATCGGGCGGCAGCCTAGCACGCCGGAGCGGCTTGGCGATATAGGAAGAAAGTCATGGTCGGGTCATGGGGTGCTTGGGTGGGAGGGGCTTTACGCCCCGACGTTTGGCGGGAGTCGGGGCGTAAAGCCCCTCCCACCTCAGCTTTTGGCTAAGGCAGCCCTACACCAAAGCGGCGTGCAGGATCTCGACGGGGTGCAGGGCGGTGCGGCCGGTGGCGTCCTTGACCTGGTGGCGGCAGCTGGTGCCGGGGGCGGCGATGAGGGTGTCGGCCGGGGCGCTGCGCACGGCGGGGAAGAGCACGAGCTCGCCGATCTGCTGCGAAATGGCGAAGTGTTCTTCCTCGTAACCGAAGGAGCCAGCCATGCCGCAGCAGCCGGAGGGGATGACCTGGACCTTGTGGCCGGCGGGCAGCTCGAGCATCTTCACGGTCGGCGTGAGCGAAGACAGCGCCTTTTGGTGGCAATGGCCGTGGAGCTTGATGGCGCGGGGCTCGGCCTTGAAGGCGGCCGGGGTGATGCGGCCAGCGTCGGCCTCGCGGGCGATGAACTCGTCGATGAGCAGCGCGTTTTTCGCGAGGGCCCGGGCGGCGTCAAGCAGATGGGCGGGAACGAGGTCGGGATACTCGTCGCGGAAGGAAAGGATGCACGACGGCTCAAGGCCGATGAGCGGGGTCTGCGTGGTGATGACATCCTTGAGCAGCTCGACGTTGCGGATGGCAAACTTCTGCGCGTCGCGGATGAGGCCCTTGGAAAAGTGGGCGCGGCCGCTCTCGACATGTTCCGGGATGATGACCTCGTAGCCGAGCCGGTTGAGCAGCTGCACGGCCTTGATGCCCATCGGCGTGTCATTGTAGTTCGTGAACTCGTCGCAGAAGAGGAAGACGCGGCCGTGAGGGAAGAGAGAGTGGGCCAGCGAGCTTGCTCGCGCCTCTGCGGTGTTCCCGGCGCGAGCAAGCTCGCTGCCCACGGGAAGGCCACCCAGCCCAGTCTTATTCGCATGTTTCGCGTGCCAGGCGGCGAGGGTGGTCTCGTGCAGCGTCGGCAGGCTGCGCTGGGGGGAGAATCCGGCGAAGCGCTTGATGTAGCGCGAGACGTCGGGCGCCGTGACCGCCCAGTTGTAGAGCGCGGGGAAGAGCGACGCCAGGCGCATGGAGCCGGTGAAGCCGGCGACGAGCCGCGAGCGCAGCGGCACACCGTTGGCGTCGTAATAGTGCTGCTGCCACTCGGCCTTGAGGCGGGCGACGTCGACGTTGGACGGGCACTCGGACTTGCAGCCCTTGCAGGAGAGGCAGAGATCCATGACGGCCTTCACCTGCTCGCTGTCCCACGCGTTCATGCCCTCCCGGGCCTCGGTGAGGACATGGCGGAGCATGTTGGCGCGGGCGCGGGTGGTGTCCTGCTCGTTGCGCGTCGCCATGAAGCTCGGACACATGGTGCCGCCCATGAGGTGCGTCTTGCGGCACTCGCCGACGCCGTTGCACTTCTCGGCGGCGCGGAGCACGCCCTGGGTGGCGCTGAAGTTGAAGACCGTCTTGTATTCCGGCGTCGGGTGGTCCGGGCCGTGGCGCAGCGAGGTGTCCATCGGCGGGGTGTCGATGATCTTGCCGGGGTTGAACCGGCCGCGCGGGTCGAAGGTTTCCTTCACGCGGCGCATCATGGCGTAGCACTCGGGACCGACCATGAACGGGATGAATTCGCCGCGCAGGCGGCCGTCGCCGTGCTCGCCGGAGAGGGAGCCGCGGTATTTCTTCACGAGGTGGGCGACGTCGGTCGCGATGCCGCGGAAGAACCTCATGCCCTCGGGCGTCTTGAGGTCGAAGAGCGGCCGGGTGTGCAGCTCGCCGGCGCCGGCGTGGGCGTAGTAGACGGAGCTGATGCCGTATTTCCCGCGCATCAACTGGTCGAACTCGGCGATGTAGGCGGGCAGGTCCTCGACGGCGACGGCCGTGTCCTCGACGACCTCGCGCGGCTTGGCGTCGCCGGGGACGTTCATCATGAGGCCTTGGCCGGCGCGGCGGAGGTCCCAGACCTTGTTGGCGTCGTCGCCCCACAGCACGGGAAAGGCATAGCCGAGACCGGCGGCGCGGAGCTCGCTTTCGAGCGTCTGCATCACGTGCTCGATAGCCTCGCGCTGCTCGAGGCGGATCTCGACGACGAGCACGGCGCCGGGGTCGCCCTGCACAAAGAAGCGGTTCTTCGCCTGCTCGAGGTTGGATTTGGTGCACTCGAGGATGTGGCGGTCGATCAGCTCGCAGCCGAAGGGCCGGTGGCGCATCGCGATGAGCGTGGCGTGGAGTGAATCCTGAATCGTTGCGAAATGCGCGCACATCAGCGCGCCCGCCGGCGGCAGCGGCTCGACGTTGAGCTCGAACTCAACGCCGAGGAACAGCGTGCCCTCGGAGCCGGCGAGCAACTGGCAGAGGTTGAAGGGGTGGGGCGAGGCCGGGTCGAAGACGTTGCACGCCATCAGCCGGTCGAGCGCGTAGCCGGTGTTGCGGCGGGTGACGGTGGGCTTCGGGTAGTGGTCGCGGATCAGCTGACGGTTCTTCGCGTCGCCGAGCAGGTCGCGGACGGTGCGGTATATTTTGGATTCGAGGGTATCGGGGCCGTTGCACTTGGCGGTGAACTCCGCCGACGTGAGCGGGCCGAAGGTGACCTCGGAGCCGTCGCTGAGGAAGCCGCGGGTGGCGACGAGATGTTCGCGGACGGTGCCATGGACGATGGAATTGGCGCCGCAGGAGTTGTTGCCGACCATGCCGCCGATCATCGCGCGGTTGGCGGTGGAGGTTTCCGGCGTGAAGAACAGCCCGTGCGGCTTGAGGTGCAGGTTGAGCTCGTTGCGGACCACGCCCGGCTGGACGCGGACGCGGCGCGCCTTGGTGTCGGTCGCGACGATGCGGTTCATATGCCGGCCGACATCGACGACGATGCCCGACCCCACCACCTGGCCGGCGAGGGAAGTGCCGGCGGTGCGCGGGATCAGGCCGATGCCGCGTTGGTTGGCGAAGGCGATCAGCTCGCGGAGGTCCGCCTCGGTCTTAGGCAGCGCCACGGCGAGGGGCACCTCCTGGTATTCGGAGGCGTCGGTCGCGTAGAGCGTCCGCATCGTGCGGTCGAAGTGTAGTTCACCCGTCAGGCGGGTGGCGAGGGAGGACAGATCGGCGGTGGCAGGAGTGGCGGTCATGCGGGCGAGTGTTTTTGTAGGATGGCCGCAGGGCCTTGGCGAGTCTGGGGTGGAACCTTATCTCCGGGCAGGTTTTCTGGATTCGCACAGGCTGAAAGCCCGTCCGGAGGCCGGGCTCCACCTGTCGCCGGCCCCATTCGCAAACTACTCCTTTCGGCCCAGTAGAACAGGCTTGGATCGGGCCGGGGCCGGGGTTTATGTCATAAACCAAACCTGCCCCCGCCATGAACGCCCTGAACGCCCCCGACAATTTCAACTGGCCGCTCGCCTACGAGGCGGAGGCGCTGCTCTCGACCCACCTCAACGCCTTCCTGGCGAAAAACATCTTCGCCGCCCGGCTGGCCGCACGCCTGCACGCCGAGACCGGCACGGACTTCTTTGAGTGGACCGACCATTTTGTCGTGTCGCAGAGCCACGAGGCCGCGTTCCGCGCCGCGGGTTTCGTGACCGAGGTGACGGACGTGGCGACCTTTCACACCGTGCTGGCGCACCCGCACGCGATGCTGCCCCGCGTCATCGTGAGCCTGAAGGCCGACCCGTCCGCCGCGCCGATCTCGCTGGCGGTCCGCCCCGAGTTCCTGGCCGACTTCATGGCCCGGCACGGCCTGACGGGCACGCCGATCGGCGCGCCCTGCGCCCGCTACCGGATCATCGATGTCAGCCAGGAGAACGGCGCGCTGCTCCAGGCCGTGGAGCGCCTCGGTTACCGCGGTTTCATTGTCAGCGAGCCGCGGCCCGGCTTCGCCGATGCCGTACTGAAGGTCCGCGAACTGTGGCGCGCGCGGAAGCGCGACTTCGCCAATGACGACGACGGCGCGAAGCACGCCTTCGAATTGCTGCAGAAGTGCCTCGAACGCGTCGGCCCCGACGTCGCCTGCGAGCTGTTTTTCGCCGAGGAGCGCCATTTCTGGGAACTGCGCAACCGCGCCGGCCGCGTACAGAAGCGCCGGCAGGACCTGCTCGGCCTCGGCTGGGCCAACCACGACCACCACACCTTCCGCTGCTCGCGCCGCCACTTCCCTGATCTGGTAAAGTTCATGGAGCAGCTCGGTCTGGTGAAACGCGAGCGCTTCTACGCCGGCGCCGAGGCGGGCTGGGGCGCCCAGGTCATGGAGACGCCGACGGTCGGCATCGTGGTCTTCGCCGACGTGGATCTGCAGCCCGACGAGGTTGACCGGGATTATGCCGCCGAGCGTCTGCCCGAGGTGGACCGGGTCGGCACGGTCGGCCTCTGGTGCGGCCTGCACGGCGACAGCTTCCTGCAGGCGGGTATGCACCACCTCGAGGCGCGCTTCAACCACCCGTTGCTCAAGGAGCAGCTCGCCGCCGAGGGCATCGTGACGATGAAGCCGTTCTCGGACTTCCCGTTCCTCAAGCAGGCCTTCACCGAGGGCGAGCGCTGGACGGTCAACCCGGCGCGCGTTGAGCTGCTGCGCCAGAAGGGCCTGATCACGAACGCCCAGGCCGACGGGTTCATCAAGGACGGCGCCATCGGCAGCCATCTGGAGAACCTCGAGCGGAAGGGCGGCTTCAAAGGTTTCAACCAGCAGGCCGTCAGCGCCATCATCTCCGCCGTCGACCCGCGCCTCGTTCAGGCCGCGCACGCCTCGCACTAATTTCCAATTTGGAGGGCCGGTCTCCCGGCCGGTCACGGTCGGGCAGGAGACCGACCCATCACAATCAATCATCCCCCATGAAAATCGGAATTATCGGTGCCGGCAAAGTCGGCGGCACCATCGCCACCCTCCTCGAGTCCTGCAAGTTCTGCCAACGCGTCGCCCTCGCTGACGCGCGCGCGAACATCGACCTCCAGGGCCTCAAGAAGTCGAAGTTCGTCCAGGTGGACGTCAACCAGGCCGCGCAGCTCGCGGGCTTCGTCAAGGGCGTCGACGCCATCGTCAGCGCCGCGCCGTATTTCCTCAACAAGGCCATTGCCAGCGCCTGCGCCAAGGCGGGCGTCAGCTACTTCGACCTGACCGAGGACGTGGAGACGACGGCGTTTATCCAGAAGCTCGCCGCCAAGGCGCCGAAGGCCACGTTCATGCCGCAGTGCGGGCTGGCCCCGGGCGCCATCAACATCGTGGGCGGGTCGCTCGCCTCGTCGCTGAAGTATGTGCGCAACTGCGAGATGCGCGTCGGCGCGCTGCCGCTCAACGCCAGCAACCAGATGAAGTATTACCTCAGCTGGAGCACGGCCGGCCTCATCAACGAATATTGCCAGGTCGGCGAGGCGCTGCACGGCGGCAAGCTGGTGACGACCATGCCCCTCGACGGCGTGGAGCGCATCACGATCGACGGCACCGAATACGAGGCCTTCAACACCTCGGGCGGGGTCGCCACGATGTGCCAGACCTTCGCCGGCAAGGTCGGCGACCTGAATTACAAGACGATGCGCTATCCCGGCCACCGCGACCTGATGAAGTTTCTCCTGCAGGACCTCAACCTCGCGCCGCGCCAGGAGCTGGTCACGCAGATCTTCGACCAGGAGGTGCCGCTCACCGAGTCGGACGTCGTGGTGTTCTACGTCAGCGTCGTCGGCACCGAGTCCGGCGGCGGGTTGAAGCAGCGCAGCTTCATCAAGAAGATGCACGGCGCCACCATCCACGGCCGGAAGCTCAACGCCATCCAGCTCACCACCGCCGCCGGCATTGTCGGCGTGCTGGAACTGTTCTCCAAAAAGAAGCTCGGTCCCGGCTTCGTCCGGCAGGAATCGGTCTCGCTCGAGAGCTTCCTCGGCACCCAGTGGGGCGGCCGGGTGTATGGCAAGTGAATCATTACCTGTAGGGCGGGGTCGCTGACCCCGCCTCGCTCGTGGCGGGATCAGCGATCCCGCCCTACAACCAATCAACATGGCCACCAAATCCATCTCCGTCTCCGCCGTCGCCAAGGCGATCTTCCCCCAGCTCGGTCTCTCGCAAAAGTCCGTCAACGCCGGCGTTTTCGCGGGCACCTGGGGCGGCTCCGGCGCCGTGCTGGAGAAATACTCTCCCATCGATGGCTCGTTGCTCGGCAAGGTGAGGCAGGCGACACCCGAGGACTATGAACTGGCGGTCACGGCGGCGCACAAGGCCTTCCTCGCGTGGCGCGACGTGCCGGCGCCGAAGCGCGGCGAGGTCGTCCGCCAGCTGGGCAACGCCCTGCGCGAGCTGAAGACGGAACTCGGCCAGCTCGTGTCGCTCGAGGCGGGCAAGATTCTGCCGGAGGGCGGCGGCGAGGTGCAGGAGATGATCGACATCTGCGACTTTGCCACGGGTCTTTCACGCCAGCTGCACGGCCTGACGATCGCTTCGGAGCGTCCGGGCCACCGCATGATGGAGCAATGGCAGCCGCTCGGCGTGGTCGGCATCATCTCGGCCTTTAATTTCCCCGTCGCCGTCTGGGCTTGGAACAGCGCGCTCGCGGCGGCCTGCGGCGACGCGACGCTGTGGAAGCCTTCCGAGAAAACGCCGCTCACCGCCATCGCCTGCATCAAGATCGCGGAGAAGGTCTGCCGCGCGAACGGCGTGGATCCGGCCATTTTCTCGCTCGTCATCGGCGACGGCCCGACCGTCGGTGAACTTTTGACCAACGACCGCCGCATCCCGCTCGTTTCGGCCACCGGCTCGACCCGGATGGGCCGGCGCGTCGGCGAGGTCGTCGCCCAGCGCTTCGGCCGCTCGCTGCTCGAGCTCGGCGGCAACAACGCGATCATCGTGGCGCCCTCGGCCGACCTGAAGCTGGCGAAGCGCGCCATCGTCTTCGGCGCGGTCGGCACGGCCGGCCAGCGCTGCACCAGCACGCGCCGCATCATCGTCCACGAGTCCATCAAGGCGAAGTTTACGGCGGCGCTCATCGCGGCCTACCAGCAGCTGCCCATCGGCAGCCCGCTGGAGTCCGGCAACCTCGTCGGTCCGCTCATCGACGCGGCGGCGGTCGGGGCCATGCAGCAGTCGATCGCCGACCTCAAGAAGCAGGGCGGCAAGGTGCTCTTTGGCGGCGGACGCCTGGAGGGGAACTATGTGACGCCTTGCATCGCCGAGGCCAAGAACTGGTGGCCCGTCGTGCAGCACGAGACCTTTGCGCCGATTCTCTATGTCATGGGCTACAAGACCCTCGACGAGGCCATCGCCATGCAGAACGGCGTGCCCCAGGGTCTGAGCTCGGCGATCTTCACGACGGACCTGCGCGAGGCGGAGCAATTCCTCTCGGCGCGCGGCAGCGACTGCGGCATCGCCAACGTGAACATCGGCACCAGCGGCGCCGAGATCGGCGGGGCCTTCGGCGGCGAGAAGGAGACCGGCGGCGGCCGCGAAAGCGGCAGCGACGCGTGGAAGACCTACATGCGGCGGCAGACCGTGACCATCAACTACTCGGACGCCCTGCCGCTGGCGCAGGGCATCAAGTTCGGGGATTGAGGGGAATAGGGAGGTCGCGTTACCCTTAACGCGCCGCGGCGGATTTAGGATAATCCGCCCTACCGCGCGGCCCAGCTGGAGCTGGGCCCTCCAGCTTGTGGGCAGCGAGCTTGCTCGCGCGGGATCGGACGAAGGCGCGAGCTCGCTCGCTGGCCCACCCTCTAAACTTCGTCCCGATATAGTGCAGGAGCTTCATGCGCGACCAGAGCCAGTCGTGGTTCGCGTCGTGGCCCCGGAGCTCGACCGTATGGGGGGGGGATGCACTTCGACGAAAAGGATGCACCACGATCCAGCTGGAGCCGGTCAGCTGGGCGGTTACTTGTCCTTGTCCTTGCCTTTGCCCTTACCCTTGCCGCGGGAATCGCCGGCGTCGTGCTTCTCCGCCTTCTCGGGCTTGCCGTTTTTTTCCTTCACGCGGACCCGCTTCACGAAATAATCGCCGGGGTAATAGGTCCGCACCTTCTCGTGGAACTGGTAGGGCTGCTCGGTATCCATGGTGAGCGAGACGCTGCGGTCAAAATCCACGCGGATGCTGGTGGGCAGGCTGACGCCGAAGCGCCAGTTGCTCCCGTCGAGGTAGAACCACATGCGGTCTTCCGGGCGGAAATAGACGTCCGCGCCGGGGTAGTAATAATAGCCGCGGTTGCGGCGGATGCCGTGCGCCGGCGCCCAAGGCGGCGGACCGGACGGACCGGATTCCTCGATGATCACGACCTCGGGCGGTGGCGGCGGCAGGGCCCGGCCGAGGCGGATCTCGGCGGAGAGGGTGACATCAATCTGGGCTTGGGCGGGCGCCAGCAGCGCAAGACTGGGGCAAAGCAGGAACAGTAGGGTGGACTTCATGGGATGTAAGACCGGGCCGCGCGGGAAGCGTTCGCGGAATCTCCGGGCTATATGGGTATTTCGTCGGTTAGGGGCGATTGGACCCGGCGGCAACCGGGGCAAAAGCACGACACGGGCAAGACCGGCCACCGCAGGGAGATGGGCGGGCGACCCTTCCGCAACTCCCCCAGTAAACAAATTCATCGGGCCCAGCAGGTTTGCTGCGGAGTGTGCGCCGGGCCCGGGGTGGTATTGCGGGCGGCGCGCTACAGGCCAGACTCCGGTTCGATACTGATCCCTGAACATGGCGCGGCCGAGCAAGGTCGCCGGCGGATGATAGCCCGTGGGGTTCGAATCCCCTCCGCGCCTCCAGGAACTCCCCTCTTTGTGGGCGGCGAGCTTGCTCGCGCAGATCAGGGGCGGGCAAGGCGCGAGCAAGCTCGCTGGCCCACCTCAGAACTTCGTCCCGATATAGTGCGGGAGCATCTGGCGCCACCAGGGCCAGTCGTGGTTCACGTCGTGGCCCCAGAGGTCGACCGTGTGCGGGATGCCCCTGCCGGAAAGGATGCGGCCCAGGTCGAGCGCGGAGGAGGGTTTCTCGTAGGCGCCCTGGCCGCCGACGAAATGGATGTGCGACTTCGCGCGCAGGTGGGCGAGGGTGCCCTCGTCGGTCAGATTGGGCAGGTAGTCGATCGGCGAATTGAAATACACGTCTTCGTCCCAGTAACCGTTGGTGTAATCCTTCAGGTCGTAGGCGCCGGACATCGCGATGCAGCCGTCGATCAGGTCGGGGCGACGGAAGAGGGTGTTGGCACTATGCAGCGCCCCGAAGGAGGCGCCGGCGGTGATGGTCATGACGCGGCTGCCGCACTGGCTGTGGATGAAGGGGATGACCTCCTCCGTCACATAGCCGTTGAACTGCTGGTGGCGGATGGCCTTGTGCCGCGGGTGCATCGCGTCGTTCAGCCAGCTTTCGTTGTTGATGGAGTTGATCGAGAAGACCTTCACCCAGCCGCTGTTGATGTAGGGCGCGATCGAGTCGATGACGTGAAAGCGTTCATACTCGAGGAAGTCGGCCGCTGCGGTCGGGAACATCAGCAGGGCGAAGCCGTAGTGGCCGTAGACCGCGACCTCCATGTTCTTGTCGAGACGCGGGCTGTGCCACTGGTGGATTTCGCGGTGCATGACGGAAGCTTGGGGCGGGGAGCGGGGAGCCGCGAGCGGGAAAAGCCAACACCCCCCGCCCTGGCGGGCAGCATCCTTCGCCGAGCCTTCGGACGACAGGCCCCTCTTCATAGAGGGGATCTTCAATGGCGTGGGTTTGGATCCCCTCTATGAAGAGGGGTGGCGCGAAGCGACGGGGTGTGTCGTTGGGCGGGAACCCGCTTACTCCGCCCCGCGGCGGATCTCGACGCGCTCGGGCATCGGCACGGGGCCGGTGCGCGAGGGCATCGGGGCATATTTTGGCTTCTCGAGGCCGGTGACAAGGTCGGCGATCTTCACGGGCTGGCCGGACTTGAAGCACTCGTTGGCGGCGACGCCGATGAGGATCGAGTTGGCGCCGGCGTGCTCGTTGGAGGCGCGCAGGTACTTGTCGGCGGGGCGTCGGGCAGGAAGATCTCGTCGAGCATCACCTTGTCGCCGCCGCCATGGCCGCCGGTGCCGGTCCAGGGGTCGATCTTACGGGGGGCGCCGCGCAGTGGGATGATGCGGGTGGTGATGCCACCGTCGGCGATGGCGCCCTGCGCGGCGTCGGAACTGCCGGCGTTGACGTAGACCTGCTCGACGATGGTGTGCTCGAGGCGGCCCTTCGTGCCGTTGAAGACGATGTGGTAGCCTTCCCAAGCGTTGAAGGCGTTGAGCGAGTAGGCGAGGGTGACCTGGTTGTCGTAGTTCACGAGGACGTTCATCGTGTCCTCGATGTCGATGCGCGGGGCGAAGACGCACTGGTCGCGGTGGTAGCCGTCGTATTTCTCCTGGTCGAGATAAAGGGCCTTCAGCGCGGGGTTGTTCGCGAGACTGAAGAAGAAGCCGCACTTGTCCTGCTCGGGGCAGGTGTGGCAGCGTTCGTGGTGCGACTGCAGGCCGAGACGCTTCGCCATGGCGGGCGTGTAGAACTCGCGCTTGCCGGTGGCATAGACCGAGACGGGATTGGCGCCGAGCCACCAGTTGACGAGATCGAAGTGGTGCGAGGCCTTGTGGATCATGAGGCCGCCGGAATTCTTCTTCTCGCCGTGCCAGCGGCGGAAATAATCGGCGCCGTGCGTGGTGTTGAACATCCAGTGGAAGTCCACCGAGAGGACGTCGCCGATCTCGCCGCTCATGAGGATGTCTTTCACCTGGGTGCGGGGCGGGGAGTAGCGGTAGTTGAAGGTGACGCGGAGGTGGCGGCCGGTGCGCTTGGTGGCGTCGAGGATGCGCTGGCACATCGCGGCGGTGGTGGTGAGGGGCTTCTCGCTGATGACGTCGCAGCCGGCCTCGAGGGCGCGGACGATGTAGTCGGCGTGCGTGGCGTCGACGGTGGTGACGATGACGAAGTCGGGCTTCGTCTCCTTGATCATCTTTTCGAAGTCGACGTGCGAGTAGCCCGGGAGCATGGGGGCGCCGTTCTTGGCGGAGAGCGCCTGGGCGACCTCGACGCGGCCCTGGTTCAGGTCGCAGAGTGCGACGAGCTGGGCGTGCTCCGGATAGGTCGTCTCGATGGCGTCCTGATACATCTTGTGCCGTCCGCCGCAGCCGATGAGGGCAAAGCGGCGGCGGGGGGCGACGGCCGCGGCGAAGGCGGCGGGCGCGGCGCCCAGGGCGAGGCCGGCGGCGGACAGGGTCTAGACGAAGGTGCGGCGGTCAACGCCGGCGGGATTCTGGGCGGTGGACATAAAAGCGGTGGGGCTGAGGGGGCGGGTCAACGGTGAGACGGACGCTCCGCAGAGTAGTTCCGCGCCGCGGCCGGCAGCAAATCACGGCTTTGGCGATGCGTCAGAGAAAATTTCACTGATGAACATGACCGGGTGAAAACCATACACAGAACACACGGAATGCGGATCAATCTGTTTCCTTCCGCGTATTCTGTGTGTTGGGTAAAAACCCGGACCTTCGCATTTGCCAAAGGCGGCCCGGGGGCAAAGCTGTCGGGCAGCTCTCCTCCACATGCACACTTGGAAATTCTTCCGGACCGGTGAACTCGACCAGGTCTCCCTGGAAACCGGCGCCGACCTGCTCAACCTCGAGCACCTCGACCAGAAACTGTGGGTGGCCCTGAGCTGTCCCGTCAAGGGCCTCGAGCTGGACGAGAAGACCCTCGCGATGATCGACACCGACGGCGACGGCCGCATCCGCGTGCCGGAGCTGATCGCCGCCATCAAGTGGGCGGCCACCCGGTTGAAGGAGCCCGGCGACCTTTTAAAAGGCAGTGCCATGCTGCCGCTCGCGGCCATCAACGACTCGACCCCCGAGGGCAAGGTGCTGCTGGCCTCCGCCAAACAGGTGCTCAGCAACCTGGGAAAAAAGGGATCGGAGACCATTACTGCGGACGATGCCGCCGATACCACCAAGATCTTCTCCGCCACTCCGCTCAACGGCGACGGCGTGATCCCGCCCGAGGCCACCGAGGACGCCGAGGCGCAGGCCTTGATCAAGGATATCATCGCCTGTTTTGGGGGCACCGCGGACCGCACGGGCTCGGTCGGGGTCACCGCGGAAAAGGTGGACGCCTTCTTCGCCGACCTGGCCGCCTACGCCGCGTGGGTGGGGCAGAGCTCGGCCAAGGACATCGCGGTGCTCGGCGACGCGACCGATGCCGCCGTGGCGGCGCTCAAGGCCGTGCGCCCGAAGGCGGAGGATTATTTCGGCCGCTGCCGGCTCGCGGCCTTTGACAGCCGGGCCACCGCGGCGCTCAACCGCGCCGAGAGCGAATACCTCGCCATTGCCGCCAAGGACCTGAAGATCACCGCCGAGGAGGTCGCCGGCTTCCCGCTGGCCCGCATCGAGCCCGGGCGGCCGCTCCCCCTTATGGAAGGTGTCAATCCTGCCTGGGCCGCAGCCCTGGCCACCTTGCATCAGGCGGTCGTCAGCCCGATTTATGGCGCCGAAAAAAAGGTACTCACCGCCGAGGAATGGGCCGATCTCAACGCCCGGTTTTCCGCCTACGAGACCTGGCTGGGCGGCAAGGCCGGCAGCGCCGTCGAGCAGCTCGGCCTGCCGCGCGTGAAGGCCATCCTCGCCGGCCAGGGCCGCACCGTCCTGGCGGAGCTCATCGCGCGCGACAAGGCGCTCGAGCCCGAGTTCAAGGCCATCACCGATGTCGACCGCCTGACGCACTACCACCGTGACCTGCGCGCGCTGCTGCACAACTTCGTGAACTTCGCCGACTTCTACTCGCGCGACAAGTGGGCCGTGTTCCAGGCCGGCACGCTTTACCTCGACAGCCGCAGCACGGAGCTGTGCGTCCGCGTGGAGGGGGCCAGCCCGCTGGCCGCGATGAGCAAGGCCTACATCACCTATGTGGACTGCAAGCGCGCCGGCGGCGCCTCGATGAAGGTGGCGGCCTGCTTTACCCAAGGTGACAGCGACTACCTCTTTGTGGGGCGCAACGGCGTCTTCTATGACCGCCAGGGTCAGGACTGGGATGCCGTCATCACCTCGATCGTGGACAACCCGATCAGCATCCGGCAGGCGTTCTGGTCACCTTACAAAAAGTTCGTCCGCATGATCGAGGAGCAGGTGGCCAAGCGCGCCGCCGCCGCTGAGGCGGAGTCGTCCGGCAAGCTCGCCGCCGCCGCGGAGACCACGGCCAACGCCGACAAGGTCAAGCCGGCCGAACCCAAGAAAATCGATGTCGGCACGGTGGCCGCGATGGGCGTCGCCGTCGGCGCCATTGGCGGCGCACTCGGCGCGATTGCGACCGGACTGGCCAAGCTGGCGATCTGGCAGCTACCGCTGGTGTTGCTGGTGCTGATGCTCCTGATCTCGCTGCCGTCGATGGTCATCGCCTGGATCAAGCTCCGGCAGCGCACGCTCGGGCCGCTGCTTGAGGGCAACGGCTGGGCCATCAACGGCCGCGTGAAGATCAACATTCCCTTCGGCACGGCGCTGACCGACATGGCCACGCTGCCGCCGGGGGCCAAGCGTTCGCTCGAGGATCCCTACGAGGACAAGGCGGCCGCCGCCCGCCGCCGGCAGTTCATCCTGATCGTCATCCTGGCCGCCTTGGTGGCCGGCGCCGTCTGGATCCGCTACAACCGCGTGCAAACGGGGCATTATTTCTGGGAGCCGGCGCCGGCGGCGACCGCCGCGGTGAAAGCTGAAGCCTGAAAGCTGAGACCTGAAACCTGAAAGTAAAGATCCCGGGAGCAAGCTCCGGGGCAATTGTCGGAAACCTGTAGGGCGGGGTCGCTGCACCCCGCCAAGGTGCGAAAGTGATATCACGTTCGTGGCGGGATCGGCGATCCCGCCCTACAACCTAGCCCGAGCACCTGTCAGCCATAGGCCCGGCGAAGGCTGAAGCTCCGGGGTATGGACCCACCGGGAATCAAAAAAAGGGGCAAGCTTCGGTTCCGTCGTTCAGGTCTCAGGTTTCCCGTGAGTTGAGCGCCACGCTCAATTCACGATGTAGAACGGATTCGGCAGCTTGAAGACCCGCTCGGCGTAACCGCCCAGAAGATCGCTGTTTTGGTCGCCGATGTTGGCGATGATGAGGTAACCCTCGGCGGCGAGCTTGCGGCGCGTGTCGATCTTGAAGGCGCGGGCGGACTCGGTGAAATTGGCGGGCTTGTAGATGATGCGGGTCCAGGTCTCGTAACCAACCTGCCGCAGGTTGCGCTCAGTGGCGGCGGCGCCCTCGGGCGAGCGGCCGGTGATGAAGAACACGTCGACCTTGGCGTTCACGGCGGTGTGGTAGACGGCCTGCACGGGGAAGATGGCGGTGGCCTGGCCCTCGCCGACCCAGGCGTCCCAGACCTTCGGGAGGTAGCCGTAATCGTTGGCCTGGATGTGGCGGACGTTGCTGAGCGTCGTCTCGTCGATGTCAAACACCATGGCGAGCTTCTGGCTGTGCTTGGCGTTCTTCGGGACGCCCTTGGGGATGCGCCGGGTGAGATATTTATTGGCCTCGGCGGCGACCCGGACCACCTCGCGGCCATATTCGCCGGTGGTGACATAGAGGCCGACCTGCTGCTTGGCCGTGGAGAGGTTCGGCGGCTCGACGGCGGTGACGGAGCCCGCGACGCACACCAAGGCCAGGCCGAGGGTTAGAAGGCGTTTCAACATGCGCCGGAGCAAAGCAGGCCGGACGTAAAACTCAATACGCGGTTAGGCCGCGGTTCCGGGCATGGTTCACCGGTCATCTTTCAATGTTTACTGTTCATTTGGCACGAACCGGTGAACTATGAAAACCCGGATGATGCGGCCGGAAAACGGTAGAGCGGGATCGCTGATCCCGCCACGAATACGGTATGGCTTACGAGGAAAAGGCGGGATCAGCGATCCCGCCCTACACCCAACTCAGGTTTCCTCGTCGGGCCCCGCCGCCCGACGCCGTGATGTCCTCCGGCTTGATCCGGTCCACGTTCATGCGCTCGACCTTGCCGCGGATGGTCTTGATGAGATCCTCAAGCTCCGGTGGCTCCTTCATGAAGCGGAGCGGGTTCGACCGGGCCACGACGAAGGTCTTCAGGTCTGCCACACTAGCAGCAGACCCTGACAGCCCTATGTCAGGAGGGGAAAAGAAGAGACCTGAAACAGCGGGGAGCCGGGAGCGCGGAGCCGGGAGCCGAATCTAATCTTCAGGTCTCAGGTTTCGACGTTCGGCGCCAGGCGCCTCAGTCCCGGTCCGTCTTCAGGCCGAGGCGGGCGATGCGGTCGATGAGCTGCGGATAGGAGAGCCCCGCCTTCTGCGCCGACTGGGCGAAGTCTTCGTCGGGCGCGAGGATGGGATTCGGGTTCGCCTCGATGAAGTAGACCTCGTTGTTGGCGGTCAGCCGCAGATCCAGGCGGGCGTAGCCGTCGATCGTCAGCAGGTGGTAGATGCGTTTGCAGACGGACTCGATGTTCCGCACGACCGCCGGTTCCAGGCCCTCGGCAAAGCGGTTCTCCAGGCCCCAGCGCTGGCGATAGGCCTCGTCCCACTTCGCCTTGTAAGTGGCGATCTTCGGCTCGTCGGGCGGCACCTCGCGGAAGACCAGCTCGCGGATGGGAAACACCTGCAGGCGGTGGTTGCCGATGATGCTGACGTAAAGCTCGCGGCCCGCGATGTATTCCTCGGCGATGACGTCGCCGTTTAGTTTCTCGTGGATGTACTGCACGCGCTCCGTGAATTCCGCGTCGTTCTCGACGAACGAGGCCTGCGCGATGCCGTAGGAGGCCTCCTCCTTGAGTGGCTTCACGAGGATGGGAAATTTCAGCCGCTTCGGCCGGGCGATGCGCTTGCCGCGCGGGATGATCACGAATTCCGCCGTGTAGATGCGGTGGTAGCTGAGGATTTTCTTGGAGATACCCTTGTGCTTGCAAAGGGTCAGCCCGCTCGGGCCGCAGCCGGTGAAGGGGATGCCGTGCAGCGCAAGGAACGAGACGATGTGCTGGTCGTAGGCCGGATTGTTCCGGAACGTGTCGGCCAGGTTGAAGATCACGTCGGGGCTGAAGGTCGCGAGCTTCTGCCGCAGGACGTCGAGGTCGTCGAAGATCGCCAGGTGCTCGTTGGGCCAGCCGAGTTCGTCGAGCGCGGCGAGCACGCCGGCCTCGGTCTTCCAGTCGTCGGTCTTTAGCAGGGCCTCGAGATTCTCGTCGATCGCCATGGGGCGACCGGTGTCGAACAGGGCGAGGATTTTCAGTTTTTTGGCCATGTCACTTGGTGCGCTTGAATTTTCCGGTGAAAAGGTAGTTCATCACCAGCGTGGTGATGTAGGCCGCGACGGGCAGGTCCGGCGGCGGCGCGCCGGGCGGGAGGTGCAGGTTGAGCTGGTCGCAGCGCTCGATCAGGCGGGCGAGCAGCTTGTTCACGCGGTAGCGTTTCTCGTTCGTCGGCTCGCACACGGCGTCCATCAGGTCGCGCCGCCGGGAGCGGAGATAGCGCGAGGCCGCCAGGGCCGGACCGGCTTCGGGCGCGCCGGTGAAGAGCGAGCGCAGGTCGCGGTCATAGAAGTCGGGGTAGGTGTCCTCATACTGCTTCTTTTTCCGCGCGTAGTAGGTCTTGAGCTTGAGGTTGAGGAAATTGAAATCCTTCTCGCGATAGCCGGGCTGGTAGGGCGGCGGCACGCCCTTGAGGGAAGTCATCAGCTCCTCGACGTATTCGAGCTTCTTGAGCGCCTTCCAGCCCTTGAACTTCGTGCGCCAGTCGAGTCCGGGCGTCAGCCACACCGCGAAGGTCTCGGCGAAATCCTCATCCGGATGACTCTGCGCATACCAGTCGTCGAGGTGGACGACGTAGGAGTGGCTGTAGGGCCGGGGCCGGTAGAACTCCGGCGTGTCATCGGCGGAGGACCGGCCGAAGGTCCGCTGCCACTTCCGTTTCCGGACGAGCTGGTAGGCATAGGCATAGGCGTGAGCCGCCTCGTGGCGCATCAGGCGCATAAACCACTCCGGGCTCTCGCCCTCGACCTCCAGCATCATCGTGCGCTCCAGCTTGCGCAGCCGCTCGTGCGTCAGGAAGAACGGCACGAAGATGGCCGGGATGCCGACGGGCACGAACCACTCGTCGCCGACGTGGCCGGGCGGGTGGAACACCAGGCCCTTCGCCGCCAGCTCGTCATGGAGCTGCTGCACGAGCCCTTGGAGCGGGGTGTCCGCCAGGGTCAGGCCGAGCTGGGAGATCTTCTTGTCGAGCAACTGCTCGTCGCCCAGATCGGCCCATGCGGTGATTTCCATCGACGGAGAGTAAACGCGGCCCTGCGCCGCTACAAGCCGGCATCCGCCGGGACAAAGCTTGCGGGGTGGTCAGCCGGGTCTCCCTCGGCCGACCGGGTTGGAGGTGGTGCGGTCCGGCCAGATCATGGCGCCGCAGATCCTTGTCGTAATCGTTGCCGTGGGGTGTCCGGATCACGCCGTGGATGGGCTCGCGCGTGGCGCTGGCCGGATTTAGTAGTCTATTAGACTACCAACGGGCGGAGGCGGGTTTGTGAATTAATCCGTTACAAGGGGCCGGGGCCATGCGGGGGAGATGCCGGCGTGCCAGCGCCAGTTTCACTCCCGGTGGGTCGCCGGTCGCGCGGTCGCGGGTTCGGGAAACACCCCATAGGCGAGTGAACGACGGCGGCGGTACAGTGGCTCCCTCAAAAATCATCAACTCCCGAATCAGATTATGAAATCCAACTCCAACTACTCGCTCGTCGCCCTGTGTGCGCTCTCCCTCGTGGCGCTGCCCGCCGCATTCGCCGCCCACTCGGCCGAAGAATTCAAGAAGATGGACACTGACGGCAACGGCTTCATCTCCAAGGCGGAGCATGCCGCTGGCGCGCAGCAGATGTTCACGAAGATGGACACCAACCACGACGGCGGCGTGACGCTCGCCGAGATGGAAGCCTGCCATAAGCTGATGCATGACGGGAAGGCCCCCATGGAGATGTCTGCCGCCGACATGTTCAAGATGTGCGATGCCAACGCCGACGGCAAGGTCACGGCCGCCGAGCATACCGCCGCGTGCGAGAAGATGTTTGCCCAGAAGGACACGAACAAGGACGGCAAACTCAGCAACGGTGAATGCGAAGCCGACCACCCGATGCCGATGAAGGACAAGAAGGAATAATTCGGGTGCCAAGGCGCTCCGCCGCCCGGCCCGCGAACGCAAGCCAGCTGATGAATCCATCCAGATGGGACTTGGTCCGGTTCGCGCTGGCGCTGGGGGTGGCGGGTCCGGGCGTGGTCTGCGCCCAGGACGCCGCCGCGCTGCTCGCCCGCCACGCCGGTCTGAGCGGGCAATTGGCCCACAGTCCGTTTCACCGTCCGCTCCAACTGGAATCGGGGCTCAACCCGGCGGACCAGCAAGGGGACTTGTTCGCGGTGCTCGCGCACCCCTTCCCGATCGTCGCTGCCGCGCTCGCGGACAGCGCCCAGTGGTGCGACCTGCTGATCCTGCACCTGAACGTCAAGGGTTGCACGGTGAGCGGCCGGGGCTCCGACCAGATCCTGAGCATGGTTATCGGTCGAAAATTCGACCAGCCGCTCGCGGACGGCTCCCGCGTCGACTTCAAATTCGATTTCGCGGCGACGGGCCGCGATTACTTCAAGGTGCGATTGACGGCGGCCACCGGCCCGATGGGTTCGCGTGATTACCGGCTCGAGCTGGAGGCGGTGCCGTTGGATGCGCAGCGCACCTTCGTGCACCTCTTCTATTCCTACCGCTACGGCGTGTTCGCCCGGGTGGCGATCCAAGGCTACCTGGCCACGCTGGGCCGGGACAAGGTCGGCTTCAGCATCGTCGGTCAGGACGCCGACGGCCAGCCGGTCTACGTGGACGGGATGCGCGGCGTGATCGAACGCAACACGATGCGCTACTACCTGGCGATCGAGGCTTATCTCGGCGCCCTGGCGGCGCCACCGGCCGACCGGCTCGAGAAGCGCCTGCGCGACTGCTATGCGGCGGCGGAGCAATACCCCCGGCAATTGCACGAGCTCGGAGTCGACGAGTATCTGGACATGAAGCGCCACGAAGTGCAGCGCCAGCAGGAGTCGGCGCAAGCCGGGCGGCCGGCGCGGTGAGGTCTGGCACGCGGCCGGTTCTCGCCGGGCGCAACCGACGCCCAAAGAATTTGGGGCCGATCTCTGCCGTCTGACTCCGGTCAGCTAGGATGTGTCTTCAAAATCAACCATCAGGGCATCTGCCGATGTGGGAGGGGCTTTAGGCCCCGACGGTTTCGGCTTCGCGCATCATTTTCTCGGGGCATAAAGCCCCGCCTACATGATTTTGAAGACACCCCCAAGTTTCAGCCGGCCCGGCCGGCCGTGGGGTCGGACTTACTTGCCTAGCACTTTCTGGATCTGGCCGATCTTCTTCTGCACCTTGCCTTCGACTTGGTCCGCCTTGCCCTCGGAGGTCAGGCGGCGATTGCCGATGGCCTTGCCAGTGGCGGATTTGATTTTGCCGGCGATGGACTTGGCGGTGCCGGCGGCTTGATTCTGGGTGCTGGATTTCATGGGAGCGATGGGGGTTGGAGCGGGTTTAAGAATGACGGAGCCTGAAGATAACACGGAGCGCGCCCGGCCGCCATGGGGCGTAACCCGTAACCCGTAACCCGGATGATTTTTGACCACGAAGGGCGCGAAGCGACGCGAAGGATTAACATTTTGACTCGAAGGATGGGGAGCAATTCGCCTGACTGAGTGCAGGGCCACGTCGCTGCCGTTCGCAGCGCAGGAATTCCGGCCCATGCACAACGAACTGCCTCCGATTCATACCATCCGCCGTTTACGCGTGCTGCTCGATAGTGATCTTGCCACGCTTTACGGTGTTCCGACGTTCCGTTTCAATCAGGTAATCAAGCGGAACGCCGACCGATTCCCTGAAGATTTTCGGTTTCAACCCACGCGTGAGGAATACGCCCGTTTAATATCGCAAATTGCGATATCGAGTTCGGAAAGTGCTGATATCTAGCCAGAAGCTATGAACTCATCACAATTTGTGATGACTTCGCGCAAGCACCGGGGCGCCGCGTATCTGCCTTGGGCTTTCACGGAGCACGGGGCGCTGATGGCGGCGATGGTGCGCAATAGTCCGCGGGCGGTGCAGATGAGTATGTTTGTTGTCCGGGCCTTCGTTCAAATGCGTGAAGAACTTCAAGCGCATGTGACGATGTTCAAGCGGCTGGCGGACGGAGTGCGGCAGCACGGAGATGGGGTCGCGAGACGAAGTCGAGCAGCCCGCAGGCTTGAGCTGCGGGTGAATCGGGTCGGCTGCCCATCAGGGCGAACCGATTCACAAATTGATAAGAAACTGATGACACACGACGTGATCCTGCGCGATGTTTACGAGAAGCTGAGGCCGTTGCGCAATCCGCCGGTCGCCCCACGGAAAGAGCTGGGGTTTCATGCTCTGCTGAAGAAACCCAAACGATGAGTTGAACCGCTTATCCGGTCTAGGGCGGTTTCAGTAATACTGTAGCCGGGGTCGATGACCCCGGTGTTGGGGTTCTCTTCGCGGACCGGGGTCAACGACCCCGGCGATAACGGCGAATTGATGGCTCGGGCCTGCCGGCCGCGGCTCCGCTTGGCTTCAGTTTAGCCGGCGCAACGGCACGTGCACTTCGTAGCGCTTCAAGAAGCCGAGGGTGAAGGGGCCGTTCCAATACACGGCGTAGGCTGGCCCCGCCGCCGTCACATCAGTCCGCTCCTTCAGCCACGCCAGGAGTTCGTCGCGGGTCGTGGCGAAATTATCGGCGGAATAGCTGCCGCGGGCTCCGAGGCTGGCCACGAGGCGTTCGGGTAGTTTGAGCACCTCGACGCCGGCCTGGCTGCCGGCCACCTTGGCCCGCTGGCTTTCGGCGACCCAGAAAAACATGGCCGCCGAGTCGATCTGCGCCTCCACCGGGGTGGTCATGGCGATGTCGTGCTGGGAAATATAGCGGAACAGGGGGCGGAAGAGGTTGTTGGCGCCGTCGAAATAACTGCCGGAGCCCGCGGCCTTGAGCAGCACCCCCGCCGGCAGGGTTTTGATTTCGGGCGCGCCGACGGGGGAAGGAGGAAAGGCTTGTTCGGTGGCCATGAGGGAGGAGGCGAGGAGGAGGACGAGAGCGAGGAACCGCATACCACACCCTTGTATGGAAAAGCTGAAACAGCAAACGGGTTGAGGACGAAAGGCGGCCTCACGCGAAGGCGCAAAGGGTGGGTGGGAAGATTGGCCACCAGCCGTCGCCGGGCCTGCTGACTTGGCCAAGGCTTCAGCCGTCGCTCCGCGAGCTATGGCCTGACAAGCCCGCCGGACAGGACGGCTGGCAGGCGCTAATCGGCGCTAATGGTGGAAGGAATTTGGGCTGGCGGGACGGCGGAGATTTGGCTGACTGAGTGCGGGCCACGCAGCTGCCGTTCGCAGCGCAGGAAATCCGGCCCATGCAAAATAAGATAATCCCCATCGCGCAGATTCAGGCGCGTATTCATTTCGTCCGCGGCAAACGCGTGATGCTGGATGCCGATCTTGCCCGCTTCTACGGGGTGACGACGTTTAACCTCAACAAGGCGGTCTCGCGCAACCCTGGTCGTTTCCCGGAGGATTTTGCTTTCGTCCTCAACCTGGAGGAGACCCTAAACTTGATATTCCAATCTGGAATATCAAGTTTGCAAACCACTGATGGGGAGCAACCAAAGAAAACGAGGCGAGGCTATGGCGGCACCCGCAAGCCGCCCCGGGTCTGCACGGAGCAGGGCGGCGCCATGCTGGCCAGTGTGCTGCGCAGTCCCCGCGCCGTCGCGGTCAGCGTCGCGTTGGTGCGGGCGTTCGCGCAATTGCGGGACGAAGTGCGAAAGCACGAAGATGGCGTCGCGAGGCGAAGTCGAGCAGCCCGCAGGTTTACCCTGCGGGTGAGTGGTTTCGGGTGCCCCTTGGGCGAAACTGCGAACAGCTGCTGGCCGCGCATCGGGAGTTGGCGGCCAAGCTGACAGAGCTCGAGCGCAAACTGTCCGGGCACGACCACGCCATCCGAAATCTGTTCGAGACGATCCGTCAGCTGCTCAACCCGCCGGAGAAGCCGGCGAAGGAAATCGGCTTTCACCCCCTGATAAAAAAGAGCCGGCGATAAAGCGGGTCGCCCGCTTCCAAGGACATGCGGCCCTGTCGTCCGTAGCCTTGGCGAAGGCGGAAGCCTTGGGCGAAGGCTGAAACTCGATGCCCTTGTTGCCCGCTCCACGGATGCGGGACATGACATCGGATCGCTTCTTCCTGGTGAAGAGGTCGGGCATGGTCCGGTCGCCGCACCGCCGGAGGTCAGCCCTTCGCCGCGAGCCGGTTGAATTCCTCGGGGGAGATGGCCTTCACGGGAGAGCGGCGGAAATCGGCGGTGTTGCGGGTGACGATGTGGGTGGCGGCGGCACTCTCGGCGGCGGCCGCAATCAGCGCATCCTCGAAGTCGGCCATCGGAAAAGCGAGGGCGCGCTTGATCTCGGCATTGTCGAGCCGGGCGATGTCCGTGCCCTCGATCAGATCGGCGATAAACGCACGCGCTTTGGCCGCTCCGGCCGTCCGGCCGACCAGATAGGAGAAGGTGGCCAGCGAATGGACCGCCAGCAGGCCGGAGCCCGGGTTGTTCAGGCACCACGCCACCACCGCGCCGCTGGCCGCGTGCAATCCGGGCCGGGCGAGGGCGACGTCCACCAGCACGTTGGTGTCGAGCAGCGGACGCATGGTCAGCGCATGTGCTTGGCGACGATGGCGGCCACCCGGTCATCCTTGAGCGCCGCGGGGTCGAGTTTGAAAGCACCCTGCCATTTGGCGAGGAAGCGCTCGCCGGCATCGGCGGCGGCCAGCCGGTTCAGGTGGCTTTCCACCACGCGGGAGAGGGGGATCTTGCGGCGGCGGGCCCAGAGCTTGCCGCGTTTGACGGCGGCTTGGTCCACGTAGAGGGTGAGCTTGGTCTTCATACGTAGGATTAAAAATTGCACGTAGGCGGAGTCAAACCGCATTTCGGGCCCCCCGGCCGACGAAGCGGGCGTGAAGCCGGGGATGGGGTCTAGGGTCTCGGGTCTGGGCTCCGGGAGTTGGGGTCTTGGGATTCAGAGTTCGGTCCCCAGACGCCAGACCCCGGAGCCCAGATCCTAGTCGCAGCGACTGTCCTCGCCTCCAGCTCGCCTGTCAGCCGTCATGTCAGCCGTAGGCCATGCGAAGGCTGAAGGCTAAGCGAAGGATGATGATGCCATTCGCCCGGAAAATCTGAATCAGCCGCCCTGTCAGGCCGTCTTGTCCGTCGTCTTGTCAGGCCATAGCTCGCTGAGCGACGGCTAAAGCCTTGGGCGAAGGCTGAAGCTCGGTGCTCTTCTTGCCCGCTCCACGGATGCGGGACATCACTTCGGAGCGCTTCTTCCTGGTGAAGAGGTCGGGCATGGTCCGCAGTGATCGTTGCCTAACTGACGCCTTCCACCCGGTCAGCGTAAACCTTCACCAGTTTGTGCGACTTCAGCAGGCTTTCGACTTGCGGCCACACTCGGGCCAGCAGGGCATGAAAATCCCGCTTGCGCAGATTGCCAAAGCGCAGATGCACGACCCAGGGCGGGGGTGTGGCAATGATGATGCGGTCGGAGAAATCCGTATCCTTGGACACAATGGCAAGGTTTTCGCGCTTGGCGTGCTCCCACAACGCGCTGTCGGTGGGGCAGGGGCCGAGCCCGGTGACCGCGATGACCGGCAGCGCGGGTCTGAAGCTCAGCCGGCCGGGCAGATTCTGGTCGAACAGGAAGCCCTTCATGCCACCGGCACGACGGAATAGTGGTTGGCCATCAGGCGGGAGGCGTAATCAAGGCAGGCCTGCACATCCTCGCGGGTGAGCGCGGGATAGTCGGCCAGCACATCCTCGATCGAGTCACCGGCGGCGAGAAATTCCAGCACCGTCTGCACGGAGATGCGCGTGCCCCTGACGACGGGACGGCCGTTGCAGATGTCGGGGGAGGTGATGATGCGCTCGTTCATGAGGCGGAAGGTAGGTCCGGGAGCGCCGTGGCGCAAGGCAAGGTTTGGTGCGCCAGCCCGCTTGTCAGGCGGAAGCTGAAGCTGCCTGTGTTTGGCCAGCCTCCTACGCCAAGGCGAGGGAGGGCAGGCAACAGCGCAGAAGGCGCAAAGTGAAGGTCACCTATTAAGTGACATGTGGTGTTTTGGGGGAATGAGAATGTCATCCATTAGATGACAAACTCAGAATCAGCCGGCGGAGGAGATTGGGCTCGTCCTTCCGCCTCAGCTCGTGTTCCCACACACGAACAACCTTCCAGCCGCGTCCGCGCAGGGCGCGGTTGACGTGGCGGTCGCGGGCCTTGTTGCCGAGAAGCTTCTTCAGCCAGAATGCCGCGCGGTTCTTGGGCCAGGTCGCGTGTTTCGGGCAACCATGCCAGAAACAGCCGTCTACAAACACGACGACGCGGAGCCGGGGGAAGATGAAGTCGGGGCGGACCCTGCCAGTGGAGCGGACGCGTCGCAGGGTTTTGGGTCTAGGGTCTCGGGTCTGGGCTCCGGGAGTTGGGGTCTTGGGATTCAGAGTTCGGTCCCCAGACGCCAGACCCCGGAGCCCAGATCCTAGTCGCAGCGACTGTCCTCGCCTCCAGCTCGCCTGTCAGCCGTCATGTCAGCCGTAGGCCATGCGAAGGCTGAAGGCTAAGCGAAGGATGATGATGCCATTCGCCCGGAAAATCTG
>Ga0163153_10000560_pt1 | contig 65121 bp, 57 predicted proteins | sample OliLakLV19MP6IB1_FD_148629 | JGI IMG/M metagenome (GOLD analysis project Ga0163153, IMG submission 148629) | Freshwater microbial mat bacterial communities from Lake Vanda, McMurdo Dry Valleys, Antarctica - Oligotrophic Lake LV.19.MP6.IB-1 | ecosystem: Environmental > Aquatic > Freshwater >... | reverse complement strand
CCAACCAAGCCACTGTCCAGCCTGACCTGCAGGCGTTGAATCACTTCGTTGTAACGCTGCTGCTGCAGCAGATCACCAGCGAAATCCAACAAAGTTTCTTCCTGCTCGTCGCCAGACGCCAAACGTAAGGCGCGCAGATAAGCACCCTCGGACTCACGATAACGCCCCTGGGCCGCCAATGCTTGCGCCATACCACCCAGCGTTTGCACGTTTTCCATCCCGAGATCCAAAGCCCGGCGATAGCTCTTTGCCGCCTCTTCATGCTGCTGGTTCTGGCTTTGCGCTTGCGCCAGCAATATCACCACTTCGGCTGAATTGGGCTGCAGTTCTGCGGCTTTGTCAAAAGCGCCGGCGGCAAATCCCGGATTGCCGGAAACCATGAAGGCCCGACCCAGATGAAAGAGGGCGAAATAGTTGTCAGCTTGCTGCTCAATGACACGTTGCAAATAGGAAATCGCAGCGGCACCGCGGTTCTGCTCCAGCATGGCAATGCCCATATTGAGCAGCACCTGCACATTGTCTGGTTCAGCGCGCATGGCTTTGCGCAGGCTTTGCTCGGCAGCGGCGAAGCGGCCGCGGGCCAGTTCAACGGTGGCAATGCCGTTTTGTGCTGCGGCGAAATTTGGATCAATGCCCACTGCCGTGTGGAAAGAGCGCTCGGCTTCGTTGAGATCGCGTCGCTGCAAGCGGATCATGCCCAGCGTGTGGTGCAGCGTCGGATTTTTTGGCTGCACACCTATGGCCTTGCCGAGCAGTTCCAGCGGTGCGTCGAGGTCATTCTGGCCCTGGCGGGCGATGGCCAGCATGTAGAGCACCTCCGGATTTTCCGGCTCATCCTCCAACATTTTGCGGTAGAGGATTTCAGCAGCCGCATAGTTGCCGCTATTCAGGTGTTGCCGAGCTTCTTCAATCATGGTCTTTTTCAATCATGGTCTTCTTCAATCACCAGCTTTTTCTATCATTGGCTTCTTCAATCAGGTGTTTATTCTACCTTGCCCAGCCAAATTTCTCGGCATTGGGGGCTTGGCGCAGAGTCTGGGCATGTAGACTCGGCACTGCGTCACTGCAACGGTTGGATTTGTGCCTGCGAAATGCTCTGCGCCCGTTGCAGTATCAGGTCTTCAGCCATGCTTTCGAGTTTCCAGTTCTTGAGAAATCCGCAATGGCCGCCATAAGCGCTGACCAGGATTTCGAGTTCGGGAATGTCCGGCAGGCCATTGAAATCATCTACCGGCACCACCGGATCATCAGCAGAAGTAAGTATGGTGGCGGGTACTTTCAATGCTGCCAGCCGATTTACCGCTATGGAATAGCCATCGTAATAGGCTTCAGAATTCTCGAATCCGGCATAACGCGTGGCCAAATAATGCGTCCGATCACGCAGGCTGCGGAGCTGCGACCAGTCATCATGTCCATACAGCTCGGGAAAGCACTGCCGCTTGATGGCAAGGGAACGGCTCCATTTGCGCTCGAAATAGCGCTCGTAAAACCAGTTACCGTCTTCCATGGCTTGCAGCGCTTTGGCTGGATCAATCACCGGGCAGACACTGACCACCTGGCGCAGATCGAGGCCGGCAGTCCCTGCCTGCAAAGCCACACGCAAGGCAAAATTGCCGCCCAGCGAATAACCTGCCAGCATCCAGGCTGTGGCTTGCCGTTGGGTTTGCAGGTCAGCCAGCGCATTGACCACTTCCTCCAGGCGATTGGAATGAAACATGCCGGGGTTGAGGTGTTGGGTATCGCCGTGATCGCGAAAATTGAGCCGGAAAACATCGAAACCCGCCGCAAACAGCCGCGCACCATTGGACAGGATGTAGTTGGAATTTACGCTGCCTTCCCAGCCGTGCAACAAGACCACCAGGCCTTTGCTGGCAGCTTGCGGCTGAGCCGAAAGATAACCTTCCAGCCGCACATCATCACCGCCATCCAGCAGCAGCTTTTGTTGGGCGGCGCGCAAAGCTTCGGATCGTCGCCATACAACACGGCGGCGCAGGGGGCTGCTGCTGATCAACGACTGCGTGTGGCGGCTGCGCAAACCGAAAGGCGGAACAAAGCCCTCAACCCGCTGCCTCACGGCAATACACCTTCATCATAGGCTTCTGTTATTGCCGCCTGGGCTGCCTTGGCCAAATCCTTGCGGGGCTGGTCTTTGGCAGCGATGGGCTCAAGGATGGCCACTTCGGCTTCACGAGAGGGCTGGGTCAACAGACGCATAAAATTGGCCGGGAAATGTTCCTTTGGCTTGAAGCGGATATCAGCGTAGTGTCGACCATCTTTAACATAGCGCAGCATCATGGGCTGCACCTGCGTACCGCTTTCCACCGCTGCGGCAAACATGCGAGCGTGGAATGGTTTGATGTCCTCACCGGGCAATATGCCGCCTTCGGGGAAAATCGTCACCCGCTTACCTTGCTGCAAGCGCTCAATCATGGCGCTGAGCACATTGCGGGCTGAATCATGGTTGCCACGGTCATGGAACAGGGAATTGCCGAAGCGGGCTATAAATCCCAGCACCGGCCAGTTATCAACCTCTGCCTTCGACACAAACCCCATGGGTGCAATACTGTACAACAAGGGTATATCCAGCCAGGAAATATGGTTCGCCACGACCAGGCTGGCCGAGTCTTCTACCTGGCCCGTGACGGTGATGCGTAACCCGAAAAGGCGGCAGGCTGTGGCGGTCCACCAGGATTCCATGATCACGTCAAGACCACGGTCGCCCATGCGAATGCGTGGCAAGGGAGGAACTGAAGCGAGCAAGGTTATGGGCAAGGCCAGCAGCAAATGCAACAGCAATACTGGCAGCCGGTAAAGTATTCGCAGCGAGTTCATAAGCCCCAGGTGCGTGCCAAGCGAGCACGGGGTGCAGCGGCATCAGTGGGCACAATCAAAGCGGTCATTGCTGGCGGTTTTCCTGTTGGACTAGCCTGTTCAGCGACTTCGCAACGGGCAAGCCTAGCACAGCAGGGGCGTGCGCTGAACCTGGCGCTTTCCTTTCCATCAGCCCTTTGGCCTGTGCATTTTGCTGTCCATCAAACCCCTGATTTTCAATTCAGCCCGACTATCGGCGACAATAGCCGTTTTGCGGGGACACAAGTGAAGCAATTCAAAATCACTCTGGCGGACGGTGAACGCAGTTTCCTGGTGCAGGAAGGCGAAGCCATACTAACAGCAGCTCTGCGTCAGGGCGTCATGTTGCCTTATTCCTGCAAAAACGGCACTTGTGGCAGTTGCAAAGGCAAAGTCCTGCAGGGCGAAGTGCATTACCCCTTTCACCCGCCACTGGCCCTTGAGCGAACCGATTACGCCGCGAGTAATGCACTGATGTGCCAGGCCGAGCCCTTGGAAGACTTGATCATCCAGGTACGTGAAATCGAGGCGGTACGCGATATTGAAATCCGCATGCTACCCGCGCGGGTGGCGGAGAAATCCCAGCTGTCACCCAGTGTCGTCCGTTTGCGCCTGAAATTGCCCAAGAATCAGCGCCTGCAATTTCTGGCCGGACAATATGTTGATGTGCTGTTGAAAGGCGGCAAGCGTCGGGCTTTTTCCATCGCCAGTTGTCCCTCACTGGAAGATGAAATTGAACTGCACATCCGCCACGTTGAAGGTGGTGATTTCACCGGCTATGTATTTGACACACTTCAAGAGTTGGACATCATTCGCTTTGAAGGGCCGTTGGGAAATTTCTTCGTGCGCAATGATCAGCCTGAACGCCCTATGATCATGGTGGGTGGCGGTACCGGATTTGCTCCACTGAAATCGATGATCGAAAACCTGCTGGAACAGGGTGACAGGCGCGAAATTCATTTGTACTGGGGTGCGCGCCAAAGCGAAGAACTCTACCTCGATGCATTGCCGCAACAATGGGCGAAGCAATACCCACATATTCATTATCAACAAGCCGTGTCTGAAGAAGATCATTCACCAGACGGCTACTTTGCCGGCCTGGTTCATCAGGCTGTGGTGGCCGATCATCCCGACCTGTCTGCCTTTGATGTCTACATGAGTGGCCCGCCAGCCATGATCGATGCGGCGCGCAGCGCCTTTCTCAAGCAAGGTCTGGACGTGGATCGCCTGTATTACGATTCATTTGAGTTCGGCCTGGATGTACCCGTGCGCGTGCTGGCACGGCCACACTGAAATTAAGAGCCATGGGGTCAAGAGCCATGGGGTCAGAGTAAAGGGACAGAGTAAAACATTCCTGATTGCAGCGGGTTAAGCCTTTTTTACTCTGTCCCTTTACTCTGACCCCATCATTAACCCCATCATTGCCATCATTACTGCAGGCGATTAACGCTGGCCGGCAAAGGCACCGGCGCCTCACCCAAGCTCATGCGCAGCGCATTGCGAAAACAGGCCATGGCCAGGTCCATTTCACCACGACGGTCCAACAACTGGCCCAGTGAGTCATAACCGCCCACGCTGGGTTTGATCTCCAGGCTGCGAATCATATGTTGCCGGCCCTTTCCCCAAAGTTCTTCACGAGCACACAAACGCCCCAAAGCCAGGTTCAGGTTGGCATCGTCGGGATGATCCAGCAGCCATTTCTCGCAATGCCGTATGCGTATCGCTGCATCGCTGGCCTTGGGATCGCCGTAAGGAATCAGCAATGGCGAATGCCATTCTTTCTTCAACGCCGCCCGAATGATGGCTTCGGTAGTGTCTGCCCCGCCGAGGCGGGATGATTGGGTAGCATAAACGGTGACGGTTTCGGCATCGTAGCGAAGAGGCTTTGGTAAGGCCTGCCAGGCAGCGTCCAGATCGGCCAGTTTTTCACATTGTTCAAATCCGGCAATCGCCGCACGGGCACCCCACTCCTGCCCCTGCTGCTCATCGATCAGGCCGGTCTTGCGCATGGCCGGCAATAATTCCTGCAAATCCTGCCAGCGGCTGGTCTCGCGATAGCAGCGCGCCAGCAAGCTCAGCACCTTGTTGTTTTTCTTGCGGCCCTGATTCAAAGCCTGCAACACCGGAATGGCTTCATCAAAGCGACTGTTCTCAACTAACAGGCGGCCACGGGTGAGTTCCACCAGGAAATGATTCCTGCGGCCACCCGAATCGGCCTGCTCCAGGTAATACTCGGCCCGCTCACCGGCATCCTGGCCATCAGCCGCTCGTGCAGCGGCCAAATAGCGTACCGTGCCGGGCCCTTTGCCGGATTCTGATTTCTGCAAGGCACGCTCTGCATTCACCCAGTCGCCTTCGGACAAGGCCAACAAGCCTTTTTCCAGTTGTTTCATGGCTCGATCTTCACGCAGTCTGCGCGCCGTTTCTTGCGGCAATTTCCACAAACGACTGAGCATATGGAACAGACCCCAGGCCAGCATTATGGCCAACAGCAAGACCAGCAAACTCATCTCTAAGGTCCAGTTTCCAAAACGGATCTGCACCAGCCCCGGATCGGCCAGGAACACTGGCGCCAAAGCCGCTGCCAGCACGGCCAATGCGACGGCGACCAGAATCAGGAACAACGCCTTCATTGGCCGCTTTCCGCAGAATTCTCACGGTCCGCAGGGATTACAATGCCTGCTGGATCATCCTGCTGGCTATCCGGTTCGGGTTCGGCGGATTCCATCGGCGCACTTTCAGTGGCTGGCACTTCAGTTGCAGGCTCAGAGTCCTCTTTTGCTGCGGCCTGAGGTGCGGCCTGAGGGGCAACTGGCAAACCCGCAGCACGAATACTGCGCAAAGTATTCCATGGCCCGGAAATATTCGGCATGGGCGGATCAACATTGCGCTGCTGCAAAGACTGCAGGCTGCTTAAACTCAGTTTGACCTCAGGGTCATCCGCAGCAAACCAGCGACCGATGGTAGTCTGTGTCTGCGCCAAAGCCTCTTGATAGAGGTCCTGCTCGCGGCTCAATGCCGCCAGGCGGGCCTGTTCGACCTGTAACCAGGCGCGCTGGCGCAGAGCCAACTGATCTGCCAAAACCGGCATGGCCCATTCGGCATCATTCAACCGGCGCACGGTAACCAGTCCGCTCAGGGCATTTTTCAAGCGCTGCCACCAGGGCAACTCGGCGGCAACACTTTCATCGACCGGGCTGGATTCAGCTTTCGAGCTACCGAACGCCAGATTGGGCAGGCCGTCCTGCAGCTTGTCAAATTCCGCCCCCAGCGCAATCATGTCGGGCACATCGGCTGCAGCCAGCGCCTGACGCGCTGCAGCAATCTCCCGCCGCAAAGCGATGAACATGGGGTTAGCAAACGCCACAACCTGTTGATCGGCCAGTTGCAGCGCACGATCAGCACTGCGCGTATCGCCAAACAACTCCAGCCGCTCCTGCGCCATGCGCAGCAAATAATCGATCTCTTCCAGCTCCAGTTCGGTAGTGCTTTGTGCGCTGCGGGCGGAGAGGTTGCGCAGCTTGTCATCCATGGCGCTGAGGCGGGATTGCGAGTCTTCCAGTGCAGCCTGAGCCGCCCGGCTCCAGGCTAAGGTTTCGGAGCGGAAATCCTCGTCAGCAGACTGCCTGCTTTCCAGCGTCTGCAAGCGTTGTTGCAGATCAACTGTCAGTGCCGATGACTGTTGACTGGATGAATCTTTCAAAGCGGCTACCGAGGATTCCAGTCGCTTCAACTCATCCTGGTAATACTCCTGTTGCGTTTGCCACAGGGCCGTTTGCTGCTGCTGTGCCTGCTCACTTTGCCACCACATCCAGCCAGCCGCAGATATTGCCAGTGCCAGCGTAGCGAGCAGAAGGGCCAGCGCAGACAGGCCTGCGCCGCTTCGCTTGGCGGGTGATGGATCAGCCAGCACTTTTTCTATAGCCTCGTCGGTTATACGGTGGTCCGATTGGTCTGCAGCCACAGACCCGGCAGGTTTCTGTTCAATTTCGTCAGTATTCACTATCTGTTTACCTCTGAAAAAACGCTGGCGATTCTGGCGCGATGGGCCGAATGCTAAACAAAACCGGACCACTCTGCACTCCCGGACCGATTTTCCTTTTTCTGGCTGGCTTATTTATTCTGACAAAGTTGCCGAATCGAGACAGCCAAATCGGCGTTACCTGGACCAGATGACACATGCACAGAAGCAGCGGTATCTGGCGCGATATCAGCCAGCCGTTGGGATATTACCAGCCATTGACCCGCGCACACGCGCTGCCAGGCGTTGGCAGACAAACCGTTGGCCAGTTGCTGCATGGCATCGGCACTGGTCCAGACCGACAAAACCTGTGAACTTTGTTCCAGTTGACGTGCTGTTGCCTTCGCAATGGCCGCTGGGCGTCTCTCATAGACCAACATTCTTCCGGCAACTACACCCCGTTGCTGCAAACCGCGCAGCAACGCTGCTCGCCCACCTTCAGCAGCCACCACCCAAGCTTGCCGCGGCTGGATTGAGGCTTGATCGAATTTGCGCAACAAATCTTCCGAGGTATAGCCATCATGTGGCTGAATGACTGCATCCAACCCTGCTTGCTGCAATGCCGCAGTCGTGGCCGGCCCTATGGCTGCCAGCTGGCAAGCTGTCAATTGCTCTCGCGTCAGTTGCTGCAATGCAAAATGCACTGCGCGGGTGCTGGTAAAGATCAATAAAGGCGCCGGTACGGCGCTCAGTTCAGCGCTCAGTCCGTCACTCAGTCCGTCACTCAGTCCGTCACTCAGTCCGTCACTCAGCGCCTGTTGGAATGCACCGAGAACGTTGCCGCTTAACGCAACTGCGGCAAATTCATGAGCTGGCTGAATGACAATATTCAGATCCAGATCGTTAAGCCGTTCAGCCAACTCTTCGGCTTCAGCCCGCGGCCGAGTGATCAGCAGGCAATCAATGGGTATTTCAGGCCCGAGTATTTCAGACTCAGACATTGCAGACACGGGCATTTCAGGCGCGGGCAATGATCTGATCTGCGCCTTGCTGCAACAAATCATCGGCAAGGGCTTCTACCAATTGGAGCAAATCGGCAACCGCTCCCTGTCGCTGAGCGCGCAGGACACGACTTCCATCCGGCTCGCCCACCAGTGCCTGCAGGTTGAGCAGGCCTGCGCTGATCTCAGCAAACACCGCCAGCGGCACCTGGCAACTGCCCTGCAGTCGACGGGCAACACCACGTTCCGCCTGGGTGCGCAAGGCGGTTTCAGCATGGTTCAAAGGCAATAACAATTCCCGGGTCTGTTCAGCCGATTCAGGATACTGGATACCAATCGTGCCCTGGGTAGGTGCCGGCAGCCAAGCAGGCGCTGCAAGGGTTTCCGTTACCAACCCGTGCATTGCCAGGCGCTCCAGCCCGGCATACGCCAGAATGATAGCTTCGTACTCACCAGCCTGCAGTTTGCGGATACGGGTGTCAACGTTGCCACGCAGGTCCAGCACGCGCAGATCCGGGCGTGCAGCCAGTAATTGGCACTGCCGCCGCAGGCTGCTGCTGCCGATACGCGCACCAGTGGGCAATTCAGCCAGGCGCTGGCCATCGCGCGACAACAAAGCATCGAACGGATTAGCCCGCTCAAGCACGATATCCACGCGCAGGCCGGGGGTCATTTCCCCCGGCACATCTTTCATCGAATGCACCGCCAGATCCGCTTCGCCATCCAGCAACGCCCGCTCCAGTTCTTTCAGGAACAATCCTTTGCCGCCGATGCTGGCCAGCGGCTTATCCAGAATGCGATCGCCTTCGGTAACCAGCGGTAACAGTTCTACCTGTATTCCCGAATGCTGCTGGCGTAACAGCGAGGCCACATGTTCGGCTTGCCACAACGCGAGTGCACTTTTGCGCGTGGCGATTTTCAAAATTCCGGATTCGGACATACTTAAAGCTCTGCCAACAATTTGCGCAATGCTGCCACGTTGCGACGGCTGACCTCGGGGCGTTCCCCGGTGCCACTGAGCACCGCAACCACAGAGCCATTATCGCCACGTTCCAGGCCACGCAAATGGCGCGTGGAGATCAAAGCATTGCGGTGAATGCGAAAGAACTCTTTATCAAAGCGCGCTTCCAATTCAGTGAGTGAGTCGTCAATAACGGTCTTGCCTTTCTCATGCACCACTGTGGTGTACCGGTCCTCGGCCAGCAGACAGATCACCCGATGCACTGGGGTTAACAGGACTTTTCCACCCACCGTTGACTTGAGATAGGCGTTGGGTGCCTGGTCTGCGCGGTCGCCGATAAAACGCCGGGCTTTTTCCAATGCCTGCACCAGTCGTTCCGCTCGTACCGGCTTGATCAGGTAATCCACCGCTTCGGCTTCAAACGCTTCCAACGCCTGGTTCTGGTAGGCAGTACAAAAGATCACAGCCGGCTGCAAGCCGCCTTTTTGCAGTGTGCGCGCCAGCGTCATGCCATCCATGCCCGGCATGGATATATCCAATAGCAGGATATCGGGAAATAATTCCTCGATGGACTGCAGGGCCTGCTGCCCCGAACCGGCCTCGCCTACCACGTCAAAGTCGGGCAGTTCGGACAGCATGCGGCGCATGCGATCCCGCGCCGGTGCTTCATCATCAACGATCAGTATGCGCAACATAGGGCAGGCTCATGACTACGTAAAATTGTTCATCATTATGATAGGTAACCAGGCCGGCGCGCGAACCATAGGCCAGGCGCAAGCGGTCGCGAATGTTCGGTATGGCCATGCCGTGCCCAATCAAATGCGCTGGCACCACATGACCCTTGGGCGCAACCGGATTAGCAATCGTAATGACCACCTGATCACCTTCCGAGCGGCCGTAGACGCTGATTTTGCCACCTTCGGGGTTTGCCTGTATGCCATGTCCCACTGCATTCTCCAGCAGCGGCTGGAGCATCAGCGGCAAGATTGCCGCATTGGCCGGTAACTCGGCCACACGCCAGTCAATTTGCAAGCGCTCGCCGAGGCGGCGCTTCTCCATGTCCAGGTACTGCCGCGCCAGGCTGAGTTCGTCCGCCAGGCTGATGGGCTGATCAGCGCGGCGCATGCTGCCACGGAAAATATCCGCCAGGTCTTCGATAGCCGATTCGGCGTTCTTGGGGTCCACCGGCACCAGGCTGGCAATGGTATTGAGGCTGTTGAACAGGAAATGGGGGCGAATGCGCGCCTGCAAAGCCTGCACACGAGCCTCGGCCTGAGCCATTAATTCCGCGCGCCAGCGCGCCCGTATCAATAAATAGCGCAAAAAAACCGCTGCCACAATGGCCACAGCGAAGACACTTTCCAGTACGAAGCTGCGGGCGCTGGGCAACTCACTCTGCAGCCGCAACAAAGGATAAGCCTGCCAGGCACCGTAACTGAATGCTGCCGTCAGCAACACCACGATCAGCCAACTGCCTGTCCAAGCACCTGAAGCTGACATGCGGTTGATCCAGCCGCTGCTGATACACAGGCCGGAAATACAGAACAGGGCCAGCCATTGCGCGTACAGGCTGGCCAGGCTTAACCAGCCCCAACCCGGCATTTCATCCTTGCCTATGCCAATGAGAAATACCGCCAACTCGGTGATCACCATAACGGCCACCAGCACGCGCCAGGTGCAGAAGGTGGGCGGATAAACGCCCGGCGAATCCAGCTCAAGCTCTTGCTCCAGCCGATTGTCCACTAGGTGATTTCCATTACGCGGCTTCCGCTAGGCTTCCTGCGCAAAACATTTCTGCAACCAGGCGCTGATATCCCTGATCTCATCCATACTGACGGAATGCTGGATGGGATAGCTGTGCCAACTGACCTCACAACCCAACTCTCGCAGCGCGCTGGCGGCGTTCTCGCCCATGGCATAAGGCACCACCGGGTCCATTTGCCCGTGAGCCATGAAGACCGGTAGCTTGGCCGGCACGCTGGAAACCAGGCTTGCATCGCTTTTCAACTGATCCGCCAGCAACAAATAGGTAGACAGCGCCATCAAACCAGCCAAAGCAGGCTGCTGCCTGAGGGCGACCTGTATGGCGATGGCACCGCCCTGGGAAAATCCGGCCAGTATAATTCGCTCTGCTGCTATACCCCGCTCAACCTGATGTGCAATCAACTCTTGGGTTTGTGCCATGCTTTGCCTGATAGCCGCCTGATCGTGCGCCCGGTCGCCATCAATTGAAACGATGTCATACCAGGCGCGCATGCTCATGCCGCCGTTGACCGTAACCGGGCGTATCGTGGCATGCGGAAAAACGAAACGGATAGCAGGTGCGCCGGGCCACAACAAGTGCGGCACTACCGGCTCAAAATCATGGCCATCGGCACCCAGGCCGTGCAACCAGATCACCGCACGGGTCGGAGCTGCGCCGGTTTCGACTTCTACCGTTTCAAGCATTCCTGTTTCCTTTTGCCCAACACTTCTTTGGTCTTTTTCTTTGGGCTGCCTAAGCCCGACTCATGGCGTATAGTGTAACAGTCCAAATCCGCTAAATTCTGCCGTGACCAACATGACCAGTTACCGAATCTTTGCCTGCACTTTTGTGCTGGCAGCCCTGCTCACTGCCTGCGGCCAACGCGGCCCGTTGTACTTACCGGATGAATCCGCCACACCGGCAGTTACCAGCCCGGCTGCAAATGCTCCAGACACAATGGAAGCGGCGCTCGACAAAGAAGATAATCTGCCGGATGGCAATTCTGAAAACGAGCAGGACGATGAGCTCTGAGGGTTTGCCTGTCTCTCATCGGGAGCTTCGGCAGGAGCTCTGGCAAGAGCCAGTGGTGTTTCACAAAATGCACGGAGCGGGCAATGATTTTGTCCTGCTCGATTGGCGCGATTCAAAGCAACAATTGGATGCCAGCCAGGCTGCCCTGATCGCCGACCGGCGTTTGGGCATAGGCTGCGACCAGATTTTAATCGTACGCAGTTCAAGCCGACCTGATTGCCTGGCCGCCTACGAGATTCGCAATACCGACGGCAGCCCGGCGGGTCAGTGTGGTAATGGTGCCCGCTGCATCGCGCTCTACCTGCAAATGAACGGTGCCAACGATACTCAATTTTCGCTGGACAGCCCAGCCGGGCCCATCGTGGTAACACCCGGCAAAGATGGTGAATTTGAACTCGATATGGGTGCGCCCCGCTTTGCGGCTAAGCAGGTGCCCATTGACTTGATCAGTCATGACAATTCCTACGAGTTGGAATCACCGTTTGGAAATTTGCGCTTTGGTGCAGCCTCCATGGGTAACCCACATGCCCTGCTGGAAGTAGAAAATATAGATCAGGCAGAGGTTGAAGCCATCGGCAGCTTTTTGGGCAAACACAGCGTTTTTCCCGAGGGCTGCAATATTGGCTTTGTGCAAATACTGGATCGCGGCAATATTCGCCTGCGAGTGTTCGAGCGCGGCGTGGGAGAAACCTTGGCCTGTGGTTCGGGCGCCTGTGCAGCCGTGGCAATCTTGCGTAAAGCACAACGTGTGGATGAGGTGGTCCAGGTTTTTCTACCCGGCGGACTTCTTGTGATAAAGTGGCCAGCATTCGGGGAAGGTGTCAGGATGAAGGGTCCAGCCACCCATGTGTTCAGTGGCAAGCTATACATGAAGCCTGACCATGAAGCCTAGCCATGAACTCTAACCAAGAAACTGGCCATAAGCGAAAATAACCAACATGACAAAGAGCAAGAATGGTGAGTGAAAACAAGTCGAGCCTGAGCGATGTTGTTGCCGCATTTCTGCGCAAGAACCCGGATTTTCTGAAAGACTACCCTGATGTTCTGGATGTACTGAACCTGCCACACGCCAGTGGCGCAGCTTCTTCTTTGATAGAGCGCCAGGTCAGGCATTTGCGCAGCCAGAATTTTGAGCTGAGTCGCCAGTTGAACCGGTTGGTGCATGTAGCCTCTGAGAACGAGCAGTTGATGTCGCGCTTGCACCAGTTGACCCTGGAATTGTTGTCCATTGCTCAACCTGCAGAGTTTTTCCAGCACCTGACACACAGCCTCAAACAAGACTTCAAAGCCGATTCGGTGAAAGTATTCCTGTTTGATCCTGATTTGGCAGCCATGGCAGGCCAACAGGCACAATGGTTGGATCGGAATGATGAACCCGCAAAACTCTTTCACAACCAGCTATCACAGGATCACACAACCTGTGGTCGCATGAACGAAAGTAAACTTTCCATCCTGTTCGACGCAACAGCTCAGTGGGTGAAATCAACCGCACTGGTACCCATTGGCCAGGGTGGCCAGGATGGCATGCTGGCCATAGGCAGCAGTGATCCTGGCCGTTTCTATCCTGGCATGGGCACCCTGTTCCTTGATCTCCTGGCGGACGTTATCGCCAGCAGCCTGGCGAATGTCGAGCCCGAAGAGCAGCGCCGCAGCGCTTAACTATGGCGCTTGACCATGGCACCTGACCATGGCACTCAGGGAAAGCCTGTGATCCTTTCGAGCACAGCGCTGTGCAAGGAATGGCCATGCATGAGCTGATCCAGCGATTTCTCAAATATTTGCAAGTTGAACGCGGTCTGTCACCGCTGACCATCAAGGCCTATCAGCGTGACTTGAATTCCTTCAGACAAGGCATGGACTTGCGTTCCATTGCTCACCCCGCCAAAGTTGCCGAACACGATGTGCGCGCTTTTGTCGCTGCCATGCATCGCAAGGGTCAGGGCGGTAAGACCCTGCAACGTCTGCTCTCCGCCATTCGCAGTTTTTATGGCTGGTTATTGCGCGAAGGCGAGGCCAAAGCCAATCCCGCCGCCGCAGTGCGGGCACCCAAATCCGGGCGAAAACTGCCAGCCACGCTGGACACCGATGCGATGGCGCATTTGCTGGATTTTCCCTGTGACAGCACCATCGCCATTCGCGACAAGGCCATGATGGAGTTGTTCTATTCCTCCGGCTTGCGGCTGGCAGAGTTGGCCGGATTGAACTGGGATCAGTTTGATCTCAATGGCGGCATGCTTACCGTCAGCGGCAAAGGCAACAAAACCCGCATGATGCCGGTGGGTGGCAAAGCACTGAGTGCATTGCTGGCCTGGCGCAAGGCGCGGGCCGAATTTGCCGGCACTGACGTGGTGACGGTGTTTGTCGGTCGCAGTGGTCAACGGCTGACCCCGCGCGCCATTCAGAGTCGTGTCAAGTACTGGGCCAAAAAGCAGGGCCTGCCGCAAAACGTCTATCCGCATTTGCTGCGGCACAGTTTTGCCAGTCATTTGCTGGAGTCTTCTGGTGATTTGCGGGCGGTGCAGGAATTGCTGGGCCACAGCGATATTTCCACCACGCAGATTTATACCCACCTCGACTTCCAGCACCTGGCCAAGGTCTACGACCGAGCGCATCCGCGCGCGAAGAAGATCAAAACGAAGGACTAGTAGCCTGTCGGATTTCCGCTTCGAAATAAATGGTGGATCTTTTGGTTGGATCGCTCATGGGTGTTTACTCCATAAGCGAGTATGGCGTTTTGACGTTTTAGCGTCGAAACTTCATGCTGTATAGACTGGGCCTTTAAGCCGCGACTTCAACATGCTAACGCAGCTTGCCCACTAAGCAAATTTGTAGAGTTGCACTTTCGAGTTGAATTCACGCTATTTAAAGTGCCAAGCGCCAGATTATCACCCAAAAGGAGGCCGTTGTGGCCTATCACATCTGCACTGCCTGCCAGTTAAAGCCCGGACTGTGCACCAGTTCCAATGCCTTCTCTGCTGTTAAAGCACTGCCCGCCCACTGGCGGATTTCACCCTGATGCTTTTTCCAGCCGGCAATATCAGCATCGCTGAGTTTGGGTGGACGTTCGGTGGGAACCTTCATACCCAAAAGCATATTCATGTAACCGTCGTAGCCAAAAATACTGCGTTCACCAAACATGCCCAGTGAAAGTATCGACGGCCCGGCTTTGACGTAGTAATCCACAAACTCCTGCGCTTTACCGAGCTTGGTTTCGGCGCGGCAATGTTGCCAGAAGGGCGAATCGCTCTGGTGGTTGTAGCGGTAATGCAGCGCCAGGAAATCCCGCACATCATCCCAGCGCTCACGGTAGCGGTAATTTTCAAAGTCGATCATGGCCTGGGGTGGATCGCCTTCACTGTCCTGCAAGGCCTTGGTGACAAAGCGCAATTGCTCTACGATCAATTGCAGGGCAGTGGCTTCCAGCGGCTCGACAAAACCGGATGAATTGCCAATGGCAATCACGTTGCGCACCCAGAAATTCTCGAAACGGCCCGAAGGGAAGCGGATGATGCGGATGTCGTCACCCAGCTTGGGGTTCTTTGCTTTCAGCTCCCGAATCGCCTCTTCGTCGGAACAGAATTGCGAGGAGAATACGTAGCCGCGCGTGATGTGTTCGGTGAATTCGATATTCCAGCACCAGCCATGCTCCATGGTGTTGGCCTTGGTGTAGGGAATGATGGGCGTGTCGCGTTTCCAGGAACCCACTGCTGCTGAGTCCACGAACAGGTTGTCGCCATAGCTGACCCTTTTTACGCCCAGAGTTTCTCCCAAAAGCAACGAGCGGAACCCGGAGCAATCCACATACAAATCAGCGGCTACAGTGGAGCCATGTTTAAGGCTGAGTGCAGCGATGTCGCCATTTTCTGCACGCATGACTTCCTGCACCTGGCCATCGATGATGTGAATGCCACGCTTCGCTGCGGTTCTCTCCAGAAAACCGAGAAAGCGCTTGTTTTCGATGTGATAGCCAAATCGCTCACGCATGGTTACGCGCCCCGAAGAATCCACGAAAACCGGTGATCGCAACTGGTCCATCTGGCTGTAACACAAGCCGGCATCGCTCATGTCATGCAGGCAATAGTGCATATTGACCATACGCAGCTCGGGCCGCTTGTTGGTCAGAAAGCCATCAAAGGGATAATTGAAGTGCGAGCGGTCTTTGGCACCCCAATCCAACCGCTGCCCTACCTTCCAGATGGGCCGCACCTCGCGGTAAAACGATGATCGATCCAAACCCAGAGTGTTATGCAGGAAATTCGGTAACGCTCGGGTGGTGGATTCACCCACACCGATAACGGGGATGCCAGAGGAATGCAGCACTGTAACTTCAAGGTGGGGCAGCACCGCTTTAAAAGTCAGCGCGGAAAGAAACCCTGCTGAACCGCCACCCAGGATGACGACGCTCTTGAGGGGTGTAGACATCCTAAAGCTCCTGACAAAACCGATGGGCTATTCTATCCCATCGGATAGCTCTGTCAGTCGAGCAAGAAATATTTGAAAAAATATTTGGGGTAAATATTTGGGGTCAAAAAAAATATTTGGGGTCAGAGGAGATATTTAGGGTCAGAGTAAAAACTCTTCGGCCACCCTCTGAGAAATTTTTACTCTGACCCCAAATATCACCCCAAATATCCTGGATGGTCGTGCCAGATAAACTCGCCATCGATCCGTGCCAGTTTAACCTGGCAATCGTTCAGCTCTGCAATCACGTGAGGAGACCACAGGTAATTGAACAGCTTGAATTTCTCTGGCAGATTAATGTCGGCTTTTGTAGTGGCTTTAGTGGCAGCATCGGGCATGACCGATCCCCGGATTCAGAAGGCTGCGTAAAGACTAGCACTTTCTCCAATGACTTCACCTGGCCCGGAGGTCACGCCTTACCATCGCTTATGCTTGCAATCGACAGGCTACGTCCCCAAATTTTCTCCTGATCAAGTCATTATTGCCACGATGCGCTGCCTGTACACAGCCGCTTTGAGGCTAACAGTAAAGGAAATATATGGAACAGTACCGCGGAACCACCATTTGCTCCGTTCGCCGGGGCAATCAGGTTGTCATGGCAGGCGATGGGCAAGTCACCCTCGGCAATACTGTGATGAAGGCCAATGCACGCAAAGTGCGGCGGCTGTACAACAATCAGGTGATTGCCGGATTTGCCGGCGGTACCGCCGATGCTTTCACTTTGTTTGAGCGCTTCGAAGCCAAGCTGGAAAAGCACTCCGGCCACCTGGTGCGCTCAGCGGTGGAATTGGCCAAAGACTGGCGCACCGATCGTATGTTGCGGCGTTTGGAAGCCCTGCTGGCGATTGCCGATGCCAAAGATTCCCTGCTGATTTCAGGCAATGGTGATGTAATTGAACCGGAACAAGGATTGATTGCCATCGGTTCCGGCGGGCCATTTGCCCAGGCAGCGGCTCTGGCCTTGCTCAAACACACTGACTTGGATGCTGAAACCATCGCCCGCCACGCATTGGAAACGGCTGCCAGTATCTGTATTTACACCAACAATTTCATCACCATTGAAACATTGGAAACAAAATTGTAGGAGCGCGCCTCGCGCGCAATTGATGACCACATTTGGGTCGGTTGCAAAGCGGCCTCCTACATAACCCGACAGCTCAATTTGGAATAATCGAAACATGTCACAAATGACCCCTCGTGAAATCGTCCAGGAACTGGACCGGCACATCATCGGCCAGTCCGATGCCAAGCGCGCTGTTGCCATCGCCCTGCGTAATCGCTGGCGCCGTATGCAGGTCAGCGAAGACCTGCGCGGCGAAATCACGCCAAAAAACATTCTGATGATAGGACCAACCGGCGTGGGCAAAACCGAGATCGCCCGGCGTCTGGCACACCTGGCCAATGCCCCGTTTATCAAGGTGGAGGCCACCAAGTTCACCGAAGTGGGTTATGTGGGCAAGGATGTTGAATCTATCATTCGTGACCTGGTGGATTCTTCGGTGAAGATGATGCGCGAACAAGCCATGGGCAAAGTCCGCTCACGGGCACAGGATGCCGCCTATGACCGGGTACTGGATGCCCTGCTGCCCAAACGCAGCAACAGTGTAGCTTTTGCCAACGAACCAACTGAAGAGGACGAGTCCCTGCAGCGCACACACGCAAAAATGCGTCAGAAACTGGTGCATGGTGAACTGGACGATAAAGAAATCGAGTTCGACGTAGCTTCACAGTCGGGCGTGGAAATCATGACCCCTCCCGGCATGGAAGAAATGGCCAGCCAGTTGCAAGGGATGTTCCAGAACATGGGCGGCCAGAAAACCCGGAAGCGCAAGATGAAAATCAAAGACGCTTTACCGATTCTGGTGGATGACGAAGCCGCGCGCATGATCAACGATGACGAGATCAAGCAGCAGGCGCTGTTCAATGCCGAGCAAAACGGCATCGTGTTTATCGACGAGTTGGACAAGGTCACCAAGCGAGGCGAGTTTTCTGGCGCCGACGTGTCCCGCGAAGGTGTGCAGCGCGACCTGTTGCCGTTGGTGGAAGGCTGTACGGTCTCTACCCGTTACGGCATGGTGAAAACCGACCACATGTTGTTTATCGCCTCAGGCGCGTTTCACTTGGCCAAGCCTTCCGATTTGATTCCTGAATTGCAGGGGCGTTTACCCATACGTGTAGAACTGCGTGCCCTGGAGGTTGGCGACTTCGTGCGCATTCTCACCGAGCCGCATGCTTCGCTGACAAAGCAATACACCGCACTGATGGACACCGAAGGCGTCAAACTGGATTTTACTGAAGGCGGTGTGAAGCGCATTGCCGAAATCGCCTATCAAGTGAATGAAAGCACTGAAAACATCGGCGCCCGACGCTTGCATACTGTGCTGGAACGTTTGCTGGACGTGATTTCCTACGAAGCACCGGATAAATCTGGCGAGAGCTACAGCATCGATTCTGCCTATGTAGATCAGCACCTGGAAGCACTGGCGGGCAATGAAGACCTGAGCCGCTACATTCTCTAACCAGAAGCCTGTCATTCGCCACGATACCAAGGCCGGGGGACCCACGTGATATCAACTGCTATCGTTATCACCATTGCGCCTGTCGCTTTGACCGTCCGGATCAGAGCGATTGCCAGGCGTTCAAGCAGAATTCACCCTGCACAATTTAAGCCATGAAGAGCATCGCCATACTGGTGATCGCAGCCACCAATCAGCCAGTTTACGTTCACTACATCAAGACCTACTGGACTGAGCTCATACGATATCTCAAGCTCACCAGGCCGCATATAGATGTTTTTCTGCTGTTTGAAAACGGCACGGACCTTGGGCTGTTCAGCGACCTTCGGGACCACATCATTCAAGACCCTCTCTCCGACCCCGGGACGCTCTGCGACCCGCGATTCCATACCTCGATTATTCCAGGAATTTTGAGCAAAACGGTGTATGCATTCGAACTGCTGCAGGGCCGGTACGATGTCTATTTCAGGACCAACCTGAGCAGTATGCTCAGGTTGCCTTATTTTGACCAATTCGTGCAGGACAAAGCGAACCTGGTTTATTCCGGCGGCGCTGCCTGGCACGATGCCTTGAGACAAACGCTGGTCGCGAGCGGGAGCATCGGGCCGAATAAAAGCATTAAGTCCCTGTCAGAGTTGGATGGGTACCCGGGCAACACTTTCATCAGTGGCGCAGGTTACTTTCTCAGCGCTGATGAGGTGCAGAGCCTGCTGCAACGCAAAGACCATATCCGCTACGACATTGTCGATGACGTGTCCATGGGCTTGATGTTTTCCCAATACGAATACTTGCCCGATTTCAGCCTTACGGTATTGCCGCAGGAGTCGGTTGCGGAAATCAAGAGCCGAATCCGGCGCAGCAATGCACCCTATGTAAGGTTGCAGCACTTTCCCCTGGATAAGATCCAGCGGCTGTGGCAGCACATGGAGCATGGACAACTGTGGAAAGTGACTGCCGAAAACGACGCCCTGGATGCCAACTACAAGGTCTACTTTCCGATTTTCAACCATATCGAATCGAAGAGCAACGAGGTCCGACTGACTCATGAAGGGCTGAATGCCCACCCAAAAGTGAGCCTGGTTGATGATCCGGAATCTGCCGATTACGTGGTGTTTTGCCAGAATCATCTGGTTGATCACTGTCCATTCCATACCGAATTTCGGCCTATCAAGGACAAATATGAGCACAAAACAATAATGTTGGATTTCGATGACAACCCGAACCTGGTTTATGATCGCGATGACTTCGGGTGGGCGGCCTATTTCCAGCGAAGCTGTGTTGACCGGCGAACCAACCAAACGGTCGATTACAAGGGCCTGCCCATTCTTCCCACTGCCTATGGCGTGGCCGACGATATGGTCGGGCCGCCAGATCAGGAGCGAGCGAGCATCGGCCGCCAGGGAAGAGCGTTCGTCCTTGCGCACCATCGATCAATCAACCGGATCAACGAAGTCATTTGGGAACTCGAAGCTCAGCGGGCCGATGTGGCGGAACTGAAGGAAATCCTGTCGTTGCAGAGGAAGATATCATCCGCAAATCAGGCCACTGCCCTCCATGAGCATGAGCGCGTGTCGGCCCGTTCGGAATGGACTCGCCCCGTGATTGAGAATTTGACGCCCCGCTCTTGAGAAGGGAGTTCTGACTACTAATCTTCGAATCCGTCCTTGAACAGGACATCGCTCAAAGGCAGGCCAACATCCCGCAACACAGCAATGTCCAAATCGGAGATGTAATAGCGATACAACCCCGGCAACATCCAACGGTCGAAAGCCGAATAAAATTCAGCCGGCGGATTGCCCTGCCCATCAGCCCATGAAAGTAGGCGGAGCCGAAAACAATATCCATGTCGGCATTACTGCCATTGGGGTCAACGCCGGTGCACAATTCATGCGCAACACCTTGTTCAAACACCGATCGCGGGCCTATTGTTCCAACCGGTACTGATGTTCTGCTGTCAGCATTAGCCGTTGCGCCATTGGCATCCAGATTGACTTCAACTGCGATACTGCATGGGCTGGCTATCTGTAGGAACGCAGAACGAACGGGGAAACACTCAGATCGCAATCCAACATGCACCAATATTCAAGACAAATGCTGGCAATTACGATGTCATTTTGCCTTTTCAATTGCCTGCTAATAATCAGTTGAATGCGCTAAACTCACTTGCACCCACAGGAACTGAAACAACATGAGTCTTCCCGAAAAAATGCGCGCCGTTGAAATATCGCAGCCCGGCGGGCCAGAAGTATTGCTCGCAACCGAGCGACCTCTGCCCACTCCGCAACGCGGCGAAATTCTGGTGCGGGTTGCCGCTGCCGGAGTCAATCGACCCGATATCCTGCAGCGCAAAGGACTTTACCCGGTGCCGCCGAATGCGTCTGATTTACCCGGCCTGGAAATTGCCGGTGAAGTGGTTGCCAGCGGCCCACAAGCCATCCGCTGGAACAACGGCGATGCGGTATGCGCACTCACTCATGGCGGTGGCTACGCCGAATATTGCGTGGTGCCGGAAGGCCAGGCTTTGGCCATACCTCAGGGCTTAAGCCTGGTTGAGGCTGCCTCCTTACCAGAAACCTTTTTTACCGTCTGGACCAATGTCTTTGATCGTGGTGGATTGCAGCCCGGCGAAACCCTGCTGGTCCACGGTGGCTCGTCCGGTATCGGCGTCAGCGCGATCCAGATGGCAAAAGCTATGGGTAGCCGCGTGATCATAACCGCTGGCAGCGATGACAAATGTGCGGCCTGTATTGAACTCGGCGCCGATGTAGCCATCAATTACCGCAAGCAGGATTTTGAGCAGGAAGTCCTGTCTGCAACCAATAACAAAGGCGTTGACGTCATTCTGGATATGGTGGGCGGTGACTATGTGCCGAAAAATATCCGCTGCCTGGCTGAACTGGGCCGTCTGGTGTTCATAGCGTCACAGCGCGGCGCCAAAACCGAACTGGACATCATGCGAGTGATGCTCAAACGACTGACACTCACTGGATCCACTTTGCGCCCACGCACCAATGAGTTCAAAGCCGCAGTTGCCTCTGATTTGCGCGAGCACATCTGGCCACTCATAGAACAGGGCAAAATCAAACCCGTGATCTTCAGGACTTTTGCGCTGGCAGATGCCAGCGAGGCTCATGCTTTGATGGAATCGTCAAAGCATGTGGGCAAGCTGGTGCTAACGCTCTAGCTGCTGGGGTCAGGGGCTCTCTGGTAGGCCTGTAGGAGCGCGCCTTGCGCGCGACCATTCACTTGTTGACGACCAGTATGCTACGCAGCAAGGGATCACCACAGTAGGCAATTCGAGTGCCGCTGGCGGCTTCATCCTGCAATGCCTTGAGCAACTTCGCCTGAATGCGTTCACCCGGCGCAATTGCGGGTACTCCCGGTGGATAGGGAACAATCATTTCGGCAGCAATGCGGCCGATGGCCTGTTCTGCCGACACTCGCTCATGATCAGAGAAAAACGCCTCACGGGGTGACATCGCCGTGTCGGGCTCAACAGTCCAGGCCGAGATGGGCACCAAGGGTCGAGGCTCACCACGATGCTCTTCAATGGCGCGGATGACTTCTGTAACCAGACGATCTCCGGTTTGATCAGTATCGCCAAGGGTGATCACCGGGCAAAAAGTATCGCGATCAGCGAACTCCAGGTGAATGCCGCGCTGTTCCAACACGTCAGCTACCCGATGACCATCAGCGCCGGTACCGAACAAGGTCAAAACAATTTTGGTGGGGTCGTGCATCAAAAAGCTCGGTGAGCGTTCGGCAATTTCGTGGCCAACAACACCCAAACCGGGCACTTGACGGAATCGCCGACGCGCCTCTTCTGCTATACGAATGGCATTGCCGAGCAGCTCTTCGCCGCGGTCCTGCAGCAAACCGCGAGCGCGGTCTATGGAAGCGAAAATCGCGCCTGACGGGCTGGTGGTGTGCAAACCCTCAAAGGCGGCCGATATCCAGATACCGACCCTGAGCCAGAACCAGGGACGATTGCGTGAAGCCGGTCAGGTGCTTGTGAACGCTGGTGACCAGTGCATCCGCTCCCGACTGAATGGCATTGAGCGGCAAGTCGGGGTGAAACCCGAGATGACCGCCCCAGGCGGCATCGACTACGAGGGGAATGCCGTGTGCATGTGCCGCATCGGCAATGGCCTTCACATTCGATACGCCGCCCACATAGCTGGGTTCAACCAGCATGATGCCTTTGACATCGGGATGTTGTTGCAAGGCCTGCTCAATGCGTCTTACTGACATGCCGGCAGTAAGGCCGGTTTCTGCGTCGATATCCGGTCTTACCCAAACCGGCTGCAAGCCGGCCAAAACCAGTCCGAAAAACATCGACTTGTGCAGGGTTCGGGCAATAATCACTTTGTCGCCGGGTTTACCCAGGGTTAAAGCCATGGCCTCGTTGCCATGCGTAGAGCCCTGCACCGAAAAGCCACACCAGTCGGCCCCCCACAGTTCAGCCGCAAGCGCTTCTCCTGCCGCCAGCCTTCGAGTGCTCACGCGGCGATCTTCAACACCACAATAGTGCGGTGCATCCTGCGCCAGCAGAGGATCAATCAGCTCCGGGTTGCGTTTGTGGCCGGGCACCGTAAACGGCGTTCCGGGATTCGCCATGAATTTGCGATAGGCATCGTATAAGGGGGTTTCACTCCTGTTTTGTTCCATTTACCAAACGCTGCCCAAGGCAACGCGAATTGATTCACCGCTCACGCCGCTGGATTCCTCAGAAGTCAGGAAAACAATCATTTCAGCCACCTCTTGAGGAGTGGCCACGCGACCGGCTTGATACAGAGCCGCTCGCTCCTGCCAGATCTGCTCGGTAGAAACACCTCGCTGGTGCGCTTCAGCCTGTGCTGAACGATCAGCCATTTCCGTTTTGACCCAGCCAGGTAATACCGCGTTGGCGGTTATACCGTAAGCTCCTCCATCCTGAGCGGCAGATCGCATCAAGCCCAGCAAGCCCGCTTTGGAAGCGTTATACGCACTGCCGCTGTGTTCTGCAACCAGGCCAGCCGTCGAACTGGTGTACACCAGCCTGCCAAAACCACGCTGCACCATGGAAGCCATAACGCGGCGGGTAAGGTAGAACGGCCCGTCCAGGTTAATACTCATGCTTTGACGCCATGTCTCCGGCGATTGCAGCCACAGCAATTGCTCATGTGCTGAACCGAGACCATGGTTACACACCAGAATATCAACCGGTCCCAGGCTTTTTTCTGTTGCATCAACCGCCTGCTCACACCCCTCCAGCGTGCCCAGATCAGCCGCCACAAAATCCAGCCCGGTGGCAGCCAACTCAGTTTCACTGCGCGCAACGCACATCACTTGCGCCCCGCGGGACGCAAGCAAACGAGCCGCAGCCAGGCCAATGCCGCGCCCGGCACCGGTGACCAGGGCAACCTTTTTTTCTACTCCGGGCATGGCTTTTCTCCTTGCATACCTGTTGGTTCTTTTTAGCATAACGCTCTGGATTGGGCAGTTAACCCGGCTTTCCATCAAGCCGTGGCTTGAGCAGTATGGGCGTGTAAACCACGGCGTAAATGAGCCAGGCCGCTAGCCACAGTGCTCCGGCCAGTTTGATCGAAACGATATAGGACAGCGGTAACAATGCCGGCCCCAGTACCCGCACCAGCACGGCAGCGATCAACAAGCCATATGACCAGGCCATGATCGGCGCTACCTGCAAGGGCCTGCCAGTATGGCCCAAGGTCGCGCGCGACATGACGGCCAATATCATGGTCGCAGCCGCACCGGCACCGAGTGCGTGCTGCCAGAAAGCCGCCCAGGGAAACCCACCCAGCATGAAACAGGCCTTGAGCAGCAGGCCCATGGGAATCCAGGCATAGCCCGCATGCAGTATCCAGACAATGGGCTCTTTGCGTGTGCGCCAGCCATTCCAACCCGATAGCCGCAGCAACTGCACCAGCGCTGCCAGTGCAGCCACCGCGCCGGTGATTCGCACGTCAGGGCTCCACAGATCGACCAGCAACATCAGCACCATCAGCACAATGACTACGCGCTCCAGCCAGGGCCAACTGCGCATAGTCGCGTTAATACCGTTTTTGCGCAGGGCACTAGAAGTAAAGGCCGGCACAATGCGCCCACCAATAATCGTGATCAACAACAGCACGACATTGAGTGTGGCGAAAATACTTTTGGCCGCCATGCCGATATCGGAATTGTGCATGGCGAGCAGAAAAGCGGCATCAGCAAGCCACAGCAATAGCAGCACACCCAACAGGGGGGTATTGCGATTGCGTGAGCGTATCAGTGGAGGCGCAATGAACACGGCCAGCATGGGCAAGAATGCGAGTTCAGTAAAGGCAAGCAGCCCGAATGGCACTATTCCAGCGAGCAGAAAAAATACTCGGCCGAGCAACCAGGTGACCGTGAGTATGACCAACGGTAACCCACCAAAACCGCGGGTGCCCGTCCAACTGGGCACGGCCGTCAACAGGAAGCCGGCAATGGCGGCGCTGACCAGCCCAAACAGCATTTCGTGGCCATGCAACATGGGCAACGGTAATGCAGCCGTGAGCGGCATACCGGTGGAAAATATCAACAACCAGGCGCCCATACTGAATACGGCGAACCAACCCGTCAGCAAAAAGAACGGGCGGAAGCCGTAGGCGAATGGCACAAAGGATTTATTCCGACCTGCATTGTTGCGGGTGTTGTGAATTGAAGGGTCGTCAGGATCATTCATGCGAAACTCACCATAAGCCAAGACTTAGGGGTGAGTGTAGACATATTTAGTAGCGTAAGCGCTGCGCTGGATCATGTGGCACTGGGTTGTCAGCGCTTTCTGGCAGTTCAGGGCAGGTCAGATTTTTGGTCAATATCGACAGCCGCATGCGGCAGCACGACCCGTTGCACCCCGCCCTTATAACGCCGAATCAGTTTTTGGGCACCATGCTCTCCTTGCAGCTTGATCAGACTGGAAAACAAGGCACGGGGGAAAACCACTGGCGGTCCGAATTGGTTCTGAGCTGACTCGTCGATCCATTCAGCGGTCACTGCCGAAGCTGGAGATTGTTCCCAGGCCTGGGTCAATGCCAACAAATCTTCAGTCGTGATTTTCCACTGATCGCAGAGTAACAGCAGCGCACCACGCACCCGCTCAGGCATGGCCCGAATGCCACAAGCCAAAGAACTGCCCATGCCCTGCGACCAATTTTCGTTATGCACCAAATGCACCGGTAGTCCATCCAGGGCCAGCTCAACGGCTTTTTGTTCAGCGCCCGTTAGCACAATGACGCAAACCGGATTCAGTGCCAGCAGCGTGCGGGCCTGCCGTCGAACCAATGGCTCACCATCGATTTCCAGCAACTGCTTGGATTGGCCCAGGCGGCTGGAGTTACCTGCCGCCAGCAACAAGGCACCCAATGTGTTCACAATGTTGCTGTGACTTTATGGGTCAGGGAGAAACCATTGCGCTGGTTGAGCACGGCGTGAATCTCGGCCGCAATGGACAGGGCAATGGCCTCAGGCAGTTCAGCACCTATATCCAGCCCCACCGGGCCATGCACCAGCGCATTGGAACATCCCGCCATCTCGCATAGTTTGTTCCTTCTTGCAGCAGGGCCTAGCACGCCTAAATAAGCCAGGTTTCCGGGGCTTTGCTCATCACCCAGCAAAGGCGCGAGTTGTCGCAGATAGGCCGCATCATTTTCCAGGTGATGCGCCATGATCACGGCCGCATCAATCTGTTGCAGATCCAGAACCAGGTGCAGTTTTTCCGGGCGACTGACCAGGGTTTCACAACCCGGACTGAATCGTTCTGGCATGGCATAGCCCGAGCGATGATCAACCACGATGCAATCCCAACCCAGTTTGGCAAACTGGGCAGCAACCGGCACGGCGTCGGGGCCGGCGCCACACAACAACACGCGGGGCTGCGGTGGCATATTGATCAACAAAACGGCTGAATCAGCCCGCTGTTGGCTGCGCCAGACTGGCCAATCACTTGATACGGCCTCACTGGCTGCGCTCACCAGCCGCTCTTCTCCAAAAGCCTTATTCACGGAATTGATCAAGCCGATCTCACCAAGGCCCGGTTCACCCAAATCTGGCCCGGAATCATCATCTGCTAGTTTCATCGCCAGCATAACGGCCTGCCTCGCAGCCAGCGATGAGGTGATCCAATCAAGCATGGGGAAACCGTCAATGCGATCCAGTTTCTGCAGTAACAAGTGAATGATGCCATCACAGCCGATGCCCAGGCTCCACACCAGTTCATCGCCCGCATGCATATCGTAGGTGATTTTCCGGGCCTGGCCGGTGGCAAAAACATCATCAGCATGGTGCAACAGATCGCCTTCCAGGCAGCCACCGGAAATCATGCCCACATACTGGCGATCCTGCGAGATCAGCATCATGGCGCCAGGCTTGCGATAGGTGGATCCTTCGGTACCAATGATGGTGACCAACACCAGCGAATCATCTTCGCGGTGCTGTTCAAAGAATTTTAACAATGCGATGGTGCCCAGGTGCATGGATTTGTGAGTTTCCCTAGTTCAAATAGTGTGACCAGGTGATTCTACTGTTTGGCAAGCTGGAGGGTGCTATTACTTCCGGGCATCGAAATGGATGCCGGGTCGAGCCCGGCATGACGGAGATGGAACGTCATCCCGGCCGATTTCTAACGTCATCCCGGCCCCCGCTTGCCCCGGGCTCGATCCGGGGAGCCGGGATCCAAAACCCGGCCAATTAGTTAGCCCAACAATTCCTGCAGCTTACCAACTACCTTGAACTGCACGTTCTCGAAATTCTTGAAATGCCGCCTGCCGCATTCGATTTTTAACTGCTCCATCGGCCTCAGCAGGTCTTCCGCAATGCCTGCCCCAACACCGGTTGTGCCCTTGGTTTCGGCCACAAAATACAGTTGCTCATAATTCTGATAGACCAAGGCCCAGTCCGGATTGTATTTGCCCACCGGCGTATCGATTTTGAACCAGTCCGGCAGCTTGATGTAAAACAACACATCGTCGTTGTTCTCGCAGGCTTCCGCAAATTGCCGCTCAGGGCCCGAATTCGAATCGATTACGATGTGTGAAAACAGGGTTTTTTCCTGTTTCTGTACTGCAATCAAATTATTTTTGAAAAACTCGGCAAGATCGCTGTTTTTAAACCGATGCATTTCATAAACCGCACCATAAAGCTTCAGATACTCCACGCCACTGACCAACAGTTCACGTTTCTGTGCATTGATACGTTCAGCCGCATGTTCAATGAATAGCTGTGGGTTGTTTCGGGCGTCCTGCAAGCGGCCTGATTCCAACAGAATCCGGGCCACAGTAGAACGGGAAAGGCCGGTACGAGCCTGAACCTGGGTGACAAAATCCGGCATCACAAAATCGGCTTCTACGGTCTCCGTTCGATAACCCGTCTGCCGCCCAGTCACCCCCCGGCTAGAAATGTCCAGCTCTGCCCTGGACAATGCAATTGAAGGTTTCTGCAGTTTCTGCATTCCTGCCTTAATGGACCCGGCGCTGCGCTCGATCAGCTCTGCAGTGGTGTAGCGCACCCTATAGCGCGTTTTCTGCTGGATGTGCTGCCACAGCTCCAGAAAACGTGTATCGGTTTCATAGCCCTTGCGCAGCTTGATCTGCACCTTTTCCTTTTCGTTCTGGATCAGGCCCTCTTTGAATTCCACACCGTCCTCTTCCAGTTCGGTTTGTAACTGGCGGGCAAAGTCTTCGTAAGATTCGTTGGCAATAACGGTAAGCCGATTGACCTGGCGATTGAACACCCGCTGTCCGCTTTGATCCACACACAAGCGCATTCCACGACCAATTTCCTGCCGCTTGCGGATTTCGGAACTCGCCTCTGCCAGCGTGCAGATCTGAAACACATTGGGGTTGTCCCAGCCCTCCCGCAGGGCGGAATGACTGAAGATGAAGCGCAACGGTTCCGCCGGGTCGAGCAGTCGTTCCTTGTCGCGCATGATCAGCTCAAAGGCACCGGTCTCGGCATCACCTTTGGTGCGGTGATCTGACTCACCATAGGGTGACACCGAGCGTTTGTCTTGCGCGAAATAGCCGTTATGCACTTTCTCAATGGCCAAATCATAAAGGCCAGCAAACTCAGGTTTCGCGACATATTGCTGAAAGAGGGTTTCAAACCACTGGCCAAAGGGTCCCAGGGTGGTGCTGCCATCGTCGTTGTACACGCGATAACTGGCCACACGGTCGATAAAGAATACCGACAACACCTTGATGCCCTGGCGCTCCAGCTTGATGGCTTTTTCAAAATGGCGGCGCACCGTGGCTTCAATCTGCAGCTTGAGTATGCTTTCACGAAAGTTGCCATGCACCACGCCAATGCGGGCTGTCACGTCATTGGCGAAACGCACAAAGCCTTCACCGGCATCAATCTCATTAACGATAAAACCATCGCGGTAAATTTCCCGCTGCTGAGACAGTTGGTACAAGTCATCACCATTCTTCAGGGTCACGCGCTTTTTCTTCGGGCCGGTTTTCTGGTTCACCCAGATGGTGGCCTTGGCCGAAATGGAACGGGCGCCGCTGGTGAAGTTCAGTACTTCGATAAAAGCCTGGTTGGTGCTACTCAGGTCGATTACCGAATCCACGCTGATCTGCTTTACCAGCCCCAATTCATAGGCGCGGATGGGGTCGAGTTTGTAGATCAGGTTGTAGGGATCGCGATGGGTGGCGGAATAGCGCAGCGTGCATAAAGGGTTGAGGCGGGCAATGGCCTGCTTGCGCTTCTCGGTTTCCAGGTTTTGCGGCTCGTCCAGAATCACAATGGGGCAGCTGGCCTGAATAAACTCGATGGGTTTGATGCCGGTTTCGCGCCGTTGGTTGATCACATTGCCTTTGCGGCGAGCGTTGGAGTCTTCGTCTGAATCCTTGGCAAAAGCATCGATATTGATCACCAGGATTTGCAAAGCATCGGACAAGGCGAAATTACGCAACTGGTTTACTCGGGTCGAGTCGTAAACGGTGAACTCCACGCGCTCAAAGTCGTACAGCGTCTGGAAATGCTCAGCGGTAATCTGCAGCGATTTAAGCACACCCTCACGGATCGCAACCGAGGGCACAACTATGACGAACTTCTTGAAGCCGTAGGTGGTGTGCAGTTCGTGAATGCTGCGCAAATAGACGTAGGTTTTGCCGGTGCCGGTTTCCATTTCCACCGTGAAATTGGGGAAATCGCCAACTGCATTGCCTTCTTCGTCCAGCAACTGCTCCAGCCGCTCGGAAACCGGCAGCTTTTGTTCCTGCTGTACCTGCTGCAGATTCTTCAACCATTGCTGGTCGGAAATCACCCGTTGATTGGCCAATCCCACTTCGTTCAACCGCAGGCTGGAAAGCTCGTTATCAGCCATCGAAATGCCGTGTTGCGAGGCATCGGGCTGGCCCGCGAACAGGTCTACCGTGGCCCCAATGGCCTGTAGCTGGAATTCCTGATTGGCGTCGAATTGCAGTTTCATATGGCTTTGCGTTCCAAGCTGGCTCTGTTCAGGTTGTTGATTTCTCTATTAATACTATTTACATCAATAACTTGCATATTGACACGTTCCTTGACAACCACTACAGTGGTTACCGTGATCTGACCTGGGGCTAGACTCCACAGTAGGATCCATCGGGCCCGCAAGGGCCCTTTCTTTTTGTGCCTTAACGCTCAACGATTCCTTCCGCATGATTCCGGCTCGCTACCGTGCACAAAACCGGTGCTAGGCGGCTGAAGTAATTTCGTGCCCCTTTTCTGGCCACGTATCCACAAGCCTGGTATTTTTGATAAAGAAAATAGGCATTCACGTCCGCCAATTGAATGAAATACGAGTGCAGAGAATTGCGGTGAACTGCATCCTCGACGATGGTTGTTACCGGAGCCGCACGATAACCTTGACCATAGGCATTAGGCACCGGATTGTGCCTTCTCATCCGGCGACTCAGATTGCGCAGTTTTACTTCATCAGTTTGATCTACTATCAAGATCCCCCTGTCGTCGGCATTCTGCGGCCCGGGAAAATTTCTGTGTGAAAGCGTGTTATGAAATCTTTGGATCAGCGTAGTCCACGCAATCTCGAAAATGTCTGCTCCAGGCAATTTATTTGCTTTTTTCACGACGATATTGATGATACAAACATCAACCAGTTTCGCTTCAAAATCCAGAGTGTCTCGCAGCATTCTCAATCTGATGGACTTCGGAATGCGCGCTGCTTCACCTGGATGATGTAACAGATCAGCGGCATGCAATTCTTCACGCAACTTGAAGCTGTATCGTTCTTTGAGCACGCGGCGAAAATCGATAATCGCTTCCAATGTTTCGTGCCACCGCAGCTCATGAACAACCAACCCACTCAGGCAAAAGTATTGAGTAGGGCTGCCTTGGAGGCCCACGTCTCCACTTTCATCGGCGTAAAGAAAGTACATTAAGTCGCGCTCCTCGGTGGGCTTTGATTAAAAGCAAGTAAGCCGAATACCCGCATCGCGGCACTGCAGGTCGAGGTTGGTTTTCAGTTCGTCGGAATCGTGGAACACGGAATCCAATGCGATAATCTCGTGGGGTTTGATGGCCACCATCGGCTCGATCATTTCCTCATTGAAGCCGTTCAGTACAAACAACATGTTGCGGTCGCGAATGGCATAAACATCTTCGCCTTCGATTTCCAATTGCTCAATTGGTGTGGTCAGTTCCTGGCCAAACTTCAGCAATAACTCATACAGGGTGTCTTCGGTATTGGCGCCATCCTTTTCGCTTTGCACAAACATCTTCATCTGTTCGGCCAGTTCATCGGCAGATTCGATGCCGTCGCCGCGCCATTGTTTGAAGTTGGAGGGGTTCAAGCTAAAAGACTTGAACCCGAGATCGGCCGGAATTTGAGTAGCCAAATCGTCTTCCGCCTTCATGGCGCTGATGGCATTTTTTATTCGGATGCGTGCCACGTCGGCAATGTCATCCATTTCGGAAGGCACCACGTCGAGCGGCTCGGGCAATTGCACATTGATGCAACGGCGGTTACCACCGTCTTCGAGATTCTGCCGCAACACCGCTTCCATGGTGGTGCCGGAACCGGCGAAAAAGTCTACCACTAGATCCGCTTCCTCAGTGCTTGTGCCAATTTGCAACATGCGGCGGATTAGTCGTGTGGGTTTGGGTGTATCAAACACCGCGTTCGAGTCGGGGAAATCCACCAGGGCAAGTAGTTCTTTTTTGGCTTCCTGAGTGTGACCGACTTCTTTGTATTTCCATAGGGTTTGGGGAACCCGGCCTTGTTTAACTTCGGATAGAAACCGCTTTAGGCGCGGAGTGTTTTCCCCTTTATCGCCCCACCAAATTCTTTTATCTTCATTCAGCGTCTTGAATTTTTTCGGGGAAACTCGCCAGTACGTTCCGGGAGGTGGTCCATCGATAATCCGGCCCGACGGACACGTAATTGAGTAAGTTCCTTCTCCGTAGTAGTTTCGTGCTGACATATCTCCCGATGTCCAAGGGCCTCTTGGATCATTGTCGGGGTTGTCATAACGCGACTCCATTTCTTCAGTTCGCGGTAACAAACTCGGCCGCCAAACTTCCGCATGTCGCGTATACACCAAGACATAGTCGTGATCTTCGGAGAAATATTTGGCGCTGTTTTTGGGCGAAAAAACCTTTTGCCAAATCACCGAAGCAATAAAATTCTCCTCGCCAAACACCTCATTCATCAAACAGCGCAGGTTGTGTACTTCGTTGTCATCGCAAGAGATAAAAATCACCCCATCATCGCGCAGCAAATTCCGCGCAATGTATAAACGCGGCAACATCATATTCAGCCAGTTGGAATGGTAATGGCCGTTTTCGCGGCTGTTTTTGCGAAAGAAGCCCTCGCGCATCAGTGTGCCGTCGTCTTCCAGTTCGTTGATGCGTTTGAGGTAGTCTTCCTTGCTTTCCTGAAAACGATCGGGGTAGATAAATGAATCATTGCCGGTGTTGTAGGGCGGGTCGATATAGATCAACTTCACTTTGCCGAAGTAGGCTTTCTGTAGCACCTTCAGCACTTCAAGGTTTTCACCTTCGATAAACACATGTTGTGCGCTGTCGAAATTAACCGAATGCTCGCGCTGCGGCCGCAAGGTGGCCGTGCTGGGGGTTTGCAACACCTTGTAGGCTTCGCTCTTGCCGGCCCAGTCCAGCCGGTAACGCTCACCACTGTCGTTTACCGCCTCGCCCAAGGTGCGTTTCAGCGCTTCGATATCCAGCTGTCCTTCACTGAAGGCTTCCGGCAATAATTCAGCCAGCGCCTGACGCTTCAGCTCTGCCGGGTTCTGGCTCCGCCCGATATCAGACTGCGTGTCCATCTCGCCAGCCTGCGTTGATGCCTTAGTCGCGGTCTTTTTTGTTGGCTTTTTGCCTGGCTTGCTCATACCTGACTTACTCATTCTTCTGTTCCTGTGTTGCCAATGTCTGCGTTATCTGTCAAGGCCCAACGCGCTGCCCGCCCGCGTCCATTCACTTCTACCAAGCCTTCTTCGCGCATTTGCCGTAACACGTGCCGCACCATGTCGCGGCTCACGCCCAGGCATTCGTCTTCGATGGCCGACAAGGTGAAAGGTTTTTTCCTTTTCAAAACCGCATGGCGAACCAGTTCGGTTTTACTGCCATGGCCTTGCGGATGTACGGCATCGAGCCGCTCACGGAATTCGCCGTAGGCGCGCAACAACATGCCCCAGAAATAATTCAGCCAGGGCATGACATTGTGCTGGCCTTCATGCCAGTCCTGCGAACTGGCTTCCAATGCCTCGTAGTAAGTTTCCTTACTCTGCTCGATAACCCGCTCCAGGCTGATGTAGCGCCCTACCTGATAATCGAATTGGTACAGCAGCATCAGGGTCAACAGTCGGCCCACGCGGCCATTGGCATCCAGGAAGGGGTGAATGCAGAGAAAGTCCAGAATACTCAGCGCCACCACAACCAACGGCTCGCGCCCATCTGTTTGGGCTGTTGTGAAGTTACTGCACAGCTTGTCGATCTGTATCTGTACCAGCTGGGGCGGGCTTGGTTTGAAGCGAATTCGCCGGCTGCCATCTGGATGCTTTTCGATGATGCCGTTGGGTGCGCTTTTCCAGTGCCCGCCCTCATCCGGCAAATAGCGGTACAAAATGCCATGCAGTTGCAGCATTACGTTTGCGCTGAACTGCATCTCGGTGGCCGAATCATGAATCAGCCCCAGTACATCGCGATAACCCGCTACTTCCTGTTCGGAACGGTTTCTGGGGTCGGTGCGTTTCAACACCAAAGGTTCGAGCCGTTCCGGGCTGACGGTTACCCCTTCGATGCGGTTGGATGATTCAGTGGATTCAATTTGCGCCACCATCCGGAGATTTTTCAGTACTTCAGGAACCTGCTGATACCACAGTGCCTGCCGCCCGCGGGCATCGCCAATGGCCCGAATGGTTTTGAGCTGTTCAGCGCTGAACCTTAACGAATCCAGAAAGTTTGGTTCGAGAGAGTGCACACATGGCTCCACTTTTAATAGAGGTAAGCGTACGCCCGATAAGAGGTAATATCAATATAGTTACCCTTAATAAGTGGATCCTTTACCTCATTTCCTACAGCCGACCAAGCCTGTCAAGCGCGAGCATAGCTTGCTCCTACATAAAAGCTGCCGCCAAGAATCGGCTAGTGATGGCACCCCGTTCGTGTTTGAATAGGCGCACGATATTCAAGGACTCGAACATGCAAGACCTACCCTTCAAAACCGAACCCTACAACGATCATTACGAAACGCTGGATCCCGAGAATTGGGATGAAATGCGCGTGCTGGCGCATCGCATGATGGACGATGCCATCGATTATCTGCAGAACGTGGAGCAGCGTCCGGTTTGGCAGCCCGTCCCAAACGATGTAAAACAGCGACTGTTAAGCCCCGCGCCACATCAGCCCAGCAGCGCTGCAAACGTATACGACGAGTTCAAAGCAGACATCCTGCCCTACCCCATGGGCAATATTCACCCACGTTTCTGGGCCTGGTACATGGGCAGTGGCACCATTCTGGGCGCCTTGGGTGAATTCTTCGGTGCATTGATGAACCCCAATGTCGGCGGTGGCAATCACGTGGCTCCGCTGGTAGAGCAGCAAGTGATTGGCTGGCTGCGCGACATGATGGGCTTTCCGGCCGAATCCAGCGGCATACTTACCAGTGGTGCATCAGCGGCTAACCTGATTGGCATTACCGTGGCGCGCAACACCAACAGCGGTTTTGATGTGCGTCACGAAGGCGTGCGCGCTGGGGCCGGCCCGCTGGTGGCTTATGCCTCCACCGAAATCCACAGTTGCAACAAAAAAGCCGTGGAAACGCTGGGGCTGGGCTCTGCCGGTCTGCGTACTATTGCCGTCAATGCGGACTACACCATCAATCTCGAAGCCTTGCAGCAGCAAATTAAAACCGATCGGGCCGCCGGAGCGATTCCCTTCTGCGTAATCGGCACCGCCGGCACCATCAACACCGGCGCTATCGACGACTTGCAGGCTTTAGCGGATATCTGCCAGCGAGAAAAACTCTGGTTTCACGTGGATGGTGCCATCGGCGCTGTAGCGGTACTGGCCGCCAATGTACGCGATCAACTCAAAGGCATAGAGCGCGCCGACTCCATTGCCCTGGATCTGCACAAATGGATGCATATTCCCTTTGAAGCCGGTTGTGTTCTGGTGCGTCACGAACCAGCACATCGCGAGGCTTTCAGCCTGACACCGGAATATCTGGCCCGCGAAGTAGAAGCCAAAGGCCTGGCCTCCGGTGCTTTCTGGTTCAGCGATTACGGTTTGCAACTTACCCGTTCGTTCCGGGCACTTAAAGTATGGATGTCTATCAAGGAGCACGGCCTCGATCGGTTCGGCCGCATGATGGCGCGCAATGTAGAACAGGCCCATTACCTCGGAGAATTGATAACCAAGCAACCCGAACTGGAATTGTGCGCACCGATTGGCCTGGATATTGTTTGCTTCCGTTTCAATCCTGGTGGCTTGAACGCCGAGCGGCTGGAACGGCTTAATCGCGATATCCTGTCGGAGCTACACGAGCAAGGCATAGCAGCGCCGTCCTACACCACGCTTAAGGGTGTGTACTGCTTGCGAGTGGCCATTGCCAATCACCGCAGCCGCTTCGAGGATTTTGAATTGCTGGTCGGTGAAACCCTGCGCATTGGCCATCAACTGGACAGGGGATAGGTATGAGCACCATCACCGTTGCTGAGCTGAACATTTACCCGGTTAAGTCCCTGCGCGGCATCAGCCTGCAGCAAAGTCGCTTAAGCACCCAAGGGTTGGAACACGACCGGCGCTGGATGGTGGTGCGTGACAATGGCCGTTTTGTTACCCAGCGAGATCTGGCCGAGCTGGCGCTGATCGATACTCAATTGGACGATAAGGGTGTAATCCTTGCCCGCAGCGGCTTCGGCAGCATGCTACTGCCATTTGATAAGCCCGCCGGTACCGTCATCAGCAGCAAGGTGTGGAGTGACGCGGTGGAAACTACCGACGAAGGTGATGAGGTTGCTGTCTGGCTGACCGCCGCTACCGAGAGCAACAAGCCCTTGCGCATCGTCCGTATGGCCGCCGGATTTGAACGATCACACAGCGATGCGGATCGTTTTGGCAAAGAAAACGCGACTGTTTTTGCCGATGGATCACCCTATTTGTTGGCTAATCAATCATCTCTGACTGCCCTGAACACCGAACTGCAACATCGAGGCCATCAGGCGGTACCCATGAACCGCTTTCGCCCTAATATCGTGGTGCAAGGTTTGCCAGCTTTTGCCGAACGGGCAACGGAAGTACTGACCAATGAAAGCTATGCATTCAGCCTGCGCGATGCCTGTGAACGCTGCGTGGTACCCACCATAGACCAGCATACGGCCATCAGGAATCCGCAACATGAACCATTTAAAACTCTGGCCGACATCAACCCCATGCCTGGCAAACGCACGCCAGCTTTTGCTGAAAACACGCTGCTGTTGCGAGGCGCAGGGGAAGTGATCCGCGCAGGGGATGTGTTGCAGATCAAGCCGTAGCAGGCCTTAATAGAATGGTGAACTGACATTGATGGAAACTGCCCGGTAGTCACCGCTGCTGCTGGTATGAAAGGACAGGCCCAGTTGCTCAAATGACATGAAGCCGATTCTGAATTTTCGCCCGCGCGGCGCCAGCGCAAAGCCCAACTCCCATTGATCATTCACGGTTTGGCTGAAGCCGTTTCTCAAGGAAAATTCTGCTTTATCAAACAGCCAGGAATAGGTCAGGTGCCAATTCAGTTGGAGCTCTTCATAGCTTCCGAGCCCCGCTTGCAGCGGATGACGGAATTCAGCTCCAGCCATGGCCATGGTCAGGCTGCCGCTGTCTCCGGATTCGCCATGATAGCCTGCGTAATACAGAGCATTTAGAACACTCCAGTCCAGGCTGCCTTTGCCGGGCGTGAAACGGCTCTTGATACCCCAGTAGTAAATCCACGCCGAGTCACCACCGTTGGTTTCCTTGCCCCAGCCTACGTGCACAACAGGCCGCAGATACCATTTCTCAGTAACTGGAATTTCTACTTCGATGCCGGGGGTGAAGGCGACCGAGCCGAAGTTATCCACATCGGCAAAATCATTGAAACTGCCAAATTGATGCAAGCCCAGAGTCACCGGGTAATGAAATTCAATACCCAGGCTACGCTGGCCTTCAACCAATGAGGATGTGCGCCAGGTTTGTTGCATTGGCGCACGCAGAATAAATACCGACTCACTATTGGATACTTCGTACCAGCCGGTGCCAAAAAAGGCCGAGAAAGCCCAGTGCATGCTGTTGGGGTTTAGGCGGAGCCTTTGATCATCCGCAGTGACTTGCTCACTGTAGAGCAGCTCGAAAAGCACCAGCAAGCTGATTGCCAACAGCCAGTTTCTGCGCAGCAGAAGTCGCGACAACTTGCTCAATTCTTACTGCAACCAGTCGGTGATAGAAATACCAATACCTATGCGGTTTACCTTGCGGTTGTAATCAATCAGGCTTTCGCCATAGCCATAGAAATACTGCACATAACCCTTCAGGTAGCGATAGCCGAATATCGGGAAACTCCAGCCCAGCTCCCCCGCCCCGCGATCAAAGCCGCTTTCCAACTGGTTGCGCGTCATGCCACTGAACACGTGGCCATTATGTGCATAGGCCGCACGAAACTCGCCATGCTCCGTGTAATCGTCTATATCAGGATTATCTATTTCACCGTATTTCTTGAATACCCATATCCATGGCTTGATAGTTATTGCCCAACCGCCTTTCTCGAACACGAAGTGGCCGTAAACCCGGTTCCAGGTGCGGGACAGATCACTACTCTGGCCATTGGACTGATGCACGATTCCGATGCCATTTACGGAATTCCTGAAGCCGAAAACCGTCCAGTCATTTTTCCATTGCAACCAGCTTTCCGGCTCATGGTTGGTTTCACGGAAAGGCTCAGAATCCACATGATCGTATACCTGCCAGAACGATCGATTGGTGTAGGCCGCATACCAATCGACCCGGTCGTTGAACAGGCCAATGGCCAGGGGCACTTTGATACTGACCTGGAACTGGGCTTCATAATCCTCATAACTGCTGGTTTGTGGTGCTGATTGCTCCAGTACACGATCCGTCCAGCCTTCAGTGTTGTATGCAGCAGCCAGCATATAGTTGGGCTTGTGCGTCATCAGGCTGAAAGGTAGTAGCAACGATTCGCTCTCTGCCTCCAGGCGTTTCTCTACCGTGCCGATGGCGGGTTTTTGCTGAATCACCAGCGTAACTTCTTCGCTTGCAAGTGCCTGGCATGCCTGCCGCAATTCTGCCAGGGTCATACTGGCATCAGCATCTTCCGCCAACCGCATGACACAGTCCTGATCCAGGGTATTTTCGGCGAAAACGGACAAGGGCCCGGCAAGTAGCAGTGCCAAGGTAACTCTGCGGAAAAAGAAATTCTTTAACATGAATTTTGCACATTCTTTTACTGAAAAAACCCGCCGGTTCGGCGGGCATTTAGATCCAATTACCGCCACTCATTCAATCCTCGGAATCGGGTGGCTCTTCCGCAGCTTCGTCGTCACCGAAAATCTTGCCCAGGGAATTACTGAGCTGGTCACCCAAATCACCTGCTTTTTTGAGCGCCTGGGCTTCCAGCAAAGCCATGGCGGCATCGGATTTGAGCTGTTCCAACACTTCCTTGCCGATCTGGTTGGCCAATTCCGTGGGCGTGCCTTTCAGGTCGTGCATTTCAATCGCATCCACCTTCAGCTCGGTGTAGCGATCCAGCGAACCCGATTCAAAGCCTGCCCGGGCCTGGTCTATGCGGAAATGACGGATAACGATCACCGGTTCGGGTTGTGATGGATCCGCCGCAGACACCACCGATCCACCCGACTCCAGCGCGTCCAGCATCTGTTGGATGTTGGTGGTACCACCCAGCTCTTCGATGAGGAATTCCGGCCTGTCTAGCACTACCCGCTTGATTTCCAGATTGTCGTAATCCACCGCAGCCTCAACACCAGTGAAGCGCATGGCATAAGGATTTTTGTAACCCGGCGGATTGGCCACGGAAATCTCGCGCACCGTCAAGGTACCTTTACGCAGGTCCGTTTCTACACCACCCACTTCGACGTGATTACCCAACGAAACGGTGGCTGCCCGTTCCAGGCGGCTTTCTATCATGCTGTCCATGCGCACGTTGACGAAGTACCAGGCAAACCCGGCACCTACCAGCATGATCAATCCGAGGGTCATGAATAATTTATGCACGGGTTTCATACTCCTTCAGGGCCCCATATATTCATTTTTCGGGCTGATCGTTAAGCAGCCTTCGCGTGCTGATTCTATCACTAGCCACTCTGGCAATTTGTTGGTTCTTTGGCTTTGATCCAAGGTGTTGATCGGGAGCATTGATTTCGGGCCAAGCCATTGGCAGCACAGCAAGGTACAATAAGCGCCGCGAGAATAGCGACGCAATTTACCGACTCATCAGGACGCAATATGAGCGAAACCAGGCCAACAACCACTCACTTCGGCTACCAGGAAGTACCCGTCACTGCCAAAACAGGCATGGTGGGCCAAGTATTTTCTTCCGTGGCACGCAAGTACGACATCATGAATGACTTCATGTCGCTGGGTGTGCATCGATTGTGGAAGCGCGATTTCATGGCCAACAGCGGCATTCGCCAGGCTGACCGTGTGCTTGATCTGGCCGGTGGTACCGGCGATATCAGCCGGCTGGCGCACCAACGCGTAGGCTCCACTGGGCAGGTCATACTCACCGACATAAACGCCGACATGTTGCGCATCGGTCGTAGCCGGATGGAAGACAATGGCATCGCCGGTAACGTTTTCTATGGTCTGGTCAACGCCGAACAACTACCCTTCGCCGATCGTAGCTTTGATGCCGTTACCATTGCCTTCGGTTTGCGCAATGTCACTGACCAGAATGCTGCCTTGCGGGAAATGTTCCGCGTGCTGCGGCCCGGTGGGCGGGCGCTGATTCTGGAGTTTTCGCGCGTACGCGAAGAGCATTTAGCCAAACTTTACGAACACTATTCTTTTGGCGTATTGCCGCTACTGGGACGGCTGATTACCAACGATGCTGACAGCTATCGCTACCTGGCAGAAAGTATACGCAAACATCCGCCGCAGGAAGAGCTGGCAGAAATGCTGAACACAGCGGGTTTTGAACAGGTGCGATTTCGTGATTTAACCGGCGGAATTGTCGCAATCCACAGCGGCCTGCATGCCTGATCATGACTGAGAGCACGATCCGAAACTACCGCACTCCCTTACCGGGTCTTTTGGCCATCTCAATGGAGGCCGCCATTAACCGCTTGTTGGCAGCTGATCAGAACAGTGGCGAACGCTTGAGCAAACTGGCTGGGCGGCGTGTCCGATTGCAACTGGAAGATCTGGCCATCACGCTGGATTTTATCTTCACTGCCTATCGGGTAGAAGTCAGGCTGGATACTGCAACCGAGTCCGACAGCCCCGAAGTCGATACTCCTCAAACCGATACTCTGATCAGTGGCAGCATGCCCGCCCTGTTCGCCATGGCTATACCGAATGAGGATGGGCGTTGGGGCGGCCCCGGTTCGCGGGTGAAGATATCCGGCGATGCCACGCTGGCGCGAGACGTAGAACGATTATTCTCCAGGCTGGATCCAGACTGGGAGGCTGGGCTGGCCCGCTACACTGGCGATGTGCTGGGGCATCAACTGGCTACCGGGCTTAAAAGTTTTGCTGCCGGCCTCAAAAGCACCGGTGACAATTTGCAGCAAATGGCTACCGAATACCTGCACAGCGAACAAAGCCCATTGGCGCAACCGCAAGAACAAAGCAGTTTTGCCGATGAAGTGGACCGGCTGCGTGATGCAACGGATCGATTGGAAGCCCGCGTGCGTATCCTGGCTGAAAAACAGCTCGAGTCTGACGAGGCCGGCAAATCATGATGCACGGATTGCAGCAGTTCGCACGTTTGTTGCGCATCAGTTCCATCCTGGCTCGTTACCGGCTGGATGACCTGCTGGCAGCCACCCACCTCTATCGGCCCATGAAGTTGTTACGGGTACTGGCACCCTGGGCCATCAAGAAGGGCATGGCCGACAAACCCAGGGGCGAGCGACTGCGCCTGGCTTTATCCGACATGGGCCCGGTCTACGTAAAATTTGGCCAGATTGTTTCTACCCGCCGCGACCTGATCCCTGCCGATATTGCTGATGAACTGGCCCTGCTGCAGGACCAGGTACCGCCCTTCCCCGGTGATCAGGCCATCGCCATCATTGAAAAAGCCCTGCAAAAGCCATTGGCAGAATTGTTTACTGATTTCGATCCCGTACCGCTGGCGTCTGCCTCTATCGCCCAGGTACATGCAGCCACTTTGCCGGACGGTCGGGAAATGGTGGTCAAGGTGGTGCGGCCGGGCATACGCCGTTTGCTCAGGCGCGATATTGATCTGTTGATGGCTATTGCCAAACTGGCCGAAAAGTACATGGAGGGCGGTGCCCGCGTAAGGCCGCCAGAGTTTGTGCGCGAATTCGAAGCTTTCGTTTTCGATGAGCTGGATATGATGCGCGAAGCTTCAAACGCTTCGGTGTTGCGCAGTAATTTCGCCGGCTCAAAAGACCTGTATGTACCTGAGATTTATTGGCCTTACTGCCGCGAGCCGGTTTTGGTGTTGGAGCGCATACGTGGCGTTCCCGTCAATGACATTGAGAAACTGAAGGAGCTGGGCGTTGATCTGGAGCGTTTGGCCAAGCGCGGCATTCGAGTGTTTTACACCCAGGTGTTCCGCGACAACCTGTTTCATGCCGATATGCACCCCGGCAACATTTTTGTGGATGTGACCAACCCCAAGGACGCCAGCTTTATTGCGCTGGATTTTGGCATTGTGGCCAGCCTCACGCCCAAAGACCTGTACTATATTTCAGAGAATTTCCTGGCGCTGTTCAATCGCAATTACTTTCGCGTGGCGCAGTTGCACATCGATGCCGGTTGGGTGCCACCCGATACCCGCGTGGATGAACTGGAAGCAGCGGTGCGCGCCGTGGGCGAGCCCACTTTCGCCCGCCCGCTGAATGAGATTTCCTTTGGGCAATTGATGCTGAAGCTGTTTCAGGTGGCCTATCGCTTTAAGCTGAACATTCAGCCACAACTAATCATGTTGCAGAAGACCTTGCTGAATATCGAAGGCTTGGGCCGCGACCTGTACCCGGCCCTGGATGTACTGGCAGTTGCCAAACCGGAACTGGAGGCCATCATGCGTGAGAAACACGGCCTCGATTCCACCGCCAAAGAACTGCGTGAGCGTCTGCCCGGCTGGCTCAGCCTGGCGCCGGAAATGCCCGGCTTGCTGCACGAATATCTGCAACAGGCCACCACCGGCCGCCTCACTTCAAAGCTGGACTCCAGCGACCTGGCCAGCTTGCGGCAAGAAATTGCGGTATCGCATCGCCGCACACTGCGCCTTGTAACGGGCGCTTCGCTGATGCTGACCGGCGCATTGCTGCTGGGGCTGGATGAACTGCCATCGCGTTGGCTGGAGCCATTTCACATGGGCATGGCCGCGTTGCTACCCGGCGTGTGGATATTGTTACGCGCCTTCAGCAGTAAGAGTTGAAAAGCAGGGCCTGAGAAGGTCAACTTTGAGCAGGTCAACTTTGAGCAGGTCAACTTTGAGCGGATCGACATTGAGCAAGGCAGAATGAACAGCGCAACATCGACGGCGGAAATTCTGACTGATGCCGCCTGGCATTTGTATGCACTGGAACCCGACTCCCAATCCCGCTTCCTGGCTAGCCAATGGCTATATCTGTCTGAAGCGCACTTCCGTGCGGCCAGTTTTCTGGATCAGCGTCTCCTGGCTCCTGCCGCACAGCAGACCGCAGCTCAAATCTGCACCTTGCCACTATCTGAACTGCAAGGCTTAATCGACCATCAGCCCCATTCTCTGCAACCTCCTCAGGCCCATTTTATTTTCCACATCGGCCATTGTGGTTCGACTTTGATCTCGCGGGCGTTGGCCGCAAGCCCTGCCGTCCTGCCCTTAAGAGAACCGCTGAGCCTGCGCCAGTTGGCGGCTGGCCTGGCCCATCAGCACGACCAATCATGGTGGTCCCAGTCGCTGCAGTTGGCCCTGGCAGCCCACAGCCGGGTGTTTCACCCCGGCCAGGTCAGCATGATCAAGGCCACCAGTACCTGCAATGCCTTGATTAAGCCCTTGATGGAGCTGGCACCACAATCGAAATCACTGTTGCTCTACCTGCCACTGGAAAGTTACCTGGCCGGAATGCTGGGCAAACAAGCACCCGCATTGGACTTACAGGGTCATGCTGCGGCCCGGCTGGATGAATGGCGCAGCTTGACGGGCAATCCACTGAATCCGGCAGAAGGTGAAGAATTCACCGAAGCTCAACTGGCCATATTGGCCTGGTTAACCAGCATGACGCGGCTGCTGCAGGCGCGGGATCAGCACCCGGATCGTTGCTTGTTGCTGGACTTTGAAAACTTCCTCGCTGATCCTGCAACCAGCCTCGAGCATCTGATCGAATTCTTCAGCCTGGCTGAATCCAGCGCGGAAATCCTTGAGGCATGGCCGAATATTTCGGTCGGCTATTCAAAGCAGCCCGACCAGCCCTACTCCGCTTTCAATCGCAGCAAAACTTTAATGCGTGGGCGCATGCAACGAGCGGCCGATATTCGGGCGGGGCTGGATTGGTCCAAAGATTTGATTCGGCAGTATCCGGCATTTCAGGCTTGTGAGGGTTTTCTGTAAGAGGCCGCTCTGCGGCCGACCATACACCCAATCGCGCGCAGAGCGCGCTCCTACAAGCAATCAGCCTGGTGGGTCGAATACGATGTCCAATGAAAACATCAGGCGCTCTTCATCGTTGGAAAAATGCGGGTGTGCAAAATGCTGTAACCAGCCCGGAAAAATCAGGCAAGTGCCAATCATGGGAAAGTAATGCCGGTCATAGGGCCAATTTTTCTTCACCGGGAAAGTTGACTCCAGGTGCGGATTGATAAAGCCAATTCCACCTTCTGGCCGCGGCCTTACTGGAACCCGGGCGTAGTAAGTCACCACGCAGGAAATATCCCGGTGTAAGTGCGGTGCCTGATAAGCAGCCGCCGGGTAAAGTACTGCCCAACTGGCCTTGATATTCCAGGTGCTTCCCGTCAAAGGCCAGCCCACCATTTTCTGGTGCCCAGCCATATAAGCTGCCACCGAGGGCTCAACGATGGACTCGAGAAACGTATTCCACACCCCATCAAGCTCAAAATGCTCATGCAACACCACATCGGGCTGGTAACCGCCCACTGTCGTAATGCTGTCCACACTGACCTTGTTGTGGATAGCCGGATCAGCCTGTAGCTTCTTGACCAAGGCGAACAGTTGGTCGTTTATGGGGCCGTCGCCGTATTCCCGCTGCTGCAGAATGGCGGGGAACAAGGCTTCAATACTGTCCTTATGCGGCTTCAACATGCACATTTGCCTCTGGGTTGACTCACTTGAATCTTACCCGCTAACGCCAAATTGGTCTTGTCTTGCATCAAGCATCAATAATCAATAATCAATAATCAATAATCAATAATCAATAATCAATAATCAATTATTAGAGGATGGGTTCAAGAAACCCAAACATCGAACCGAGAAACAGCACCAGATACTGCCGCCGTGTGCGCACCACTTCCGGAAAACTGCCGATAGGATAGTAATTCAGATAAAAATCCGCTGAACCGGGTGCTACCGCTTGTTTGCCGGGAATCAGTTCATATACCGAAGTGGGCCCCTTGGCAAACATGGTCGAATCCCTGGAGCTCAGATTGACCGGAAGGTCTGCAGCCACAGGCTCACGTTTGTCTGGCAACATCGCCACCACCCAGCTGTTCTGCGGCTCGATATCACGGCGTATCAATTTTTCCAGAGCCTGCGCAAAAGCTTTATCCCAAACGATCAGGCCGTTTTCAGTATTGAAGTCTTCTGAACGCGGATCGAAATTGTGTGAACCCACCATGGCAATTTCACCATCCACCACGAATGACTTGGAATGTAATCCAACCCGGGGTGCCGCCATTTCAATAGTCGAGCCATCTCCGGACACATAGGATTGGCTCTTGATACCAGCCTTCTTCTCAGCGATCAGTTCCGGCCAGCGCGGGAAGAACTCCGGAGCATCCGCTGGAAAGGGCTTGAATTGATACATATGAAAGCCGAGCTTTTTGACGTAGCGCTTTTTTCTCTTATGGGTGTGGCCGTAAACGGTATCGCCATCGGTGGACGCCAAAGAATTGGTGGAAAATATCAGCTCAATGTCAGAATTACGCTTGCGCAATCCAGCAAACAGCTTACGCGCCTTGCGCGACAGGACCATATAGGGCGACTGAATGACCACCGAATGTTCAGCGGAACTCAGAACCCGGTTCAGCTCAGCCGTGATATCACGCTTGGGTGCATCTTCCGGAAAGGCACGCTTGCGTGGCAAATCAGAAAAATACTCCAGCCGGCTGACTGCAAAAGCTGGCGTAACAAAGCGCTCGCGTATGTGAGCTGCATCCTCAACCTGAGCCAGTAAAGGCAGCAGGCGGGGTTGCGGAACAAAGTTTTCCACGGACACTGGTTCGGCTTTTAATAGGCGTTTGGCTATATCGCGCAGATGCTGCACGGCCACCGACTTGGGGCTGCTCCAGAATTGCTCGAACGATGCCACCATATCGGTTACGGCAGCGCCGTAAACCGCAATATCCCTGTCTTTGAAGTTATAAGAGGTATCAAAGTCAAAATATCGATCAGCGATATTGCGCCCACCAATCACTCCCACCAAACCATCGACTACCAGCAGCTTGTTGTGCATACGTTGGTTAACGCGCCGGAAACAGCAGAGAAATCCACTGACCCAATCATGCTTGGCCATATCGGCCTTATCAAAAGATGGGTTGTAAAAATTGATTTCAAAATTCGTATGCGCCAGAGTGAGCTGCACCAGGTAGTCCAGATCAGCCTCGGTAAACATCTGATCAAGCAGCAAGCGCACCTTGATGCCCCTGCGGGCTGCTTGCAGCAGCTCGTTCAACAACAGGTCACCAGTATCATCTGCACGCAGGATGAAATTTTGCAGCTCGATACTGTCACGCGCAGCGCGTATCAGGTGGATACGGATTTTCAAAGCATCAACGCCGGTTTCCAGCAATACCAAATGGTGGCGGCCCGAGCGCCTGTCTGCAGCGGCCAGTTCCAGCACCGGTGAAAACTCACTGCAACGATCGCGACGATCAACTGCACAGCTCAGGGATTGTTGTCTGACACTGGCAACGTGCGCATCAACTTGTTGCATACGCGCAGGCGACAGGCTGCAGGCACTGGCCAGCACACAAAGCACAACAAGGTATAACAGGCGCGCCAGAGGAATTGGCCAGCAAAACAAAGGACTAGCTGCGCCCCTGTTCACCTGGATCGACCCAGGATGGTGTGATTTCATGCGACTGCTTGCAGTTGAAAGCAATGCGGAGTCAGGTGGGCCTGGTGCACGGCGATAGCAGCTATGTAGTGTTCATCCGGCCGCAATACGGCCAAAGACCAGTCAGCGCTGCCGGTACCGTCAAAATCCAGCATTGCAGGGGGTAGCTTGGGCTGGATCTCCACCGTAAAGCGGCACAACTGGTTAGCTATGCCCTCACCATAGGCCTTAACCACTGCTTCCTTGCACGCCCAGGCTCGAAGAAAAGCAGCCTTCTGCTGCGCTTCGGGCAATTGCTGCAGTGCCTTGGCCTCTGCCGCGCTGAAATAGCGTTGGGCCAGGCGCAAACTGTTTCGTGTGGAACGACTGCCGGGTTCGAGGTCCACACCAACTGGGATCTCACGGCTTATACCAACCAGCACACGATCATCGCTTTTGGCCATGGAAAACTGCAAAGGGCTGGAATGTACTGATCTGTCCAGCCTCGGCTTGCCGCGCACACTGCGTTGCAGGATCACATCTTTACCAGGCAAACCCAGGTATGCGCCTAATAACAGGCGCAGATAAAAACGCCGGGCAAAGCGCAGTTGAGCGGGGCTCAGTTTTAACGGCGGAGTAATCCTGTCCTCGCTGAAGGCCTGGCTGAGTGTCAGCGCCAGTTTGCCCAGATCCAGATACCACAGGTGTACTTCGTCTGAACCCGGCAGTTCTACTGCGGGTAAAGGTATATAGCGTGACTTGAAAGCCCCGGGTTGAATCCAGAATGCTTGATCGTTCTGCCCTGACAATTTGAATCCCTAAAATCCCCGGCCTAATGTGTTTGGTTAAGTAAGCTCTGAATAAATCAGAGATTCCTCAATACTCGCAGAATCGAACAATTCAGGCAGTCTAGCCCATGCCTGTGCAGGAATGAAACGGTTCTCAAGGCGCGTCTGTGGATTATTTTCGCCTCTACCCTTGATTGGGGGGGCCAGCACCTATAACTTAGGCAAGACTTTTTTCAGAATAATCCCAATGAATTTCAAGAATGTCGTGATCCAGGGGGTGGTTTCAGTCGATCCACCCGTACGCGTTAGTTCGCGCGAAATTTCCCAGAGACTGGCGCCTACCCTGCAGCGGCTGGGTATACGGGCAGATTTGCTGGAAGAGTTATCTGGAATAGTCGAGCGCCGTTTCTGGCCCAAAGATACCAATCCATCTGATGCAGCCACCCAGGCCGCCGAGAAAGTGATTGCCGAATCGGGCATAGATCGCGGCCAGATCGGAGTAATCATCAATACATCCGTCTGTCGTGATTATCTGGAGCCCTCTACCGCTTGCATCGTGCACGGCAATCTCGGTTTGGGTGAAAACTGCATTAATTTCGATGTGGGCAATGCCTGCCTGGCATTCATGAACGGCATGGACATCGCTGCCCGCATGATCGAGCGTGAAGAAATTGATTATGCATTGATTGTTGATGGCGAAAACAGCGGACCCATTACCGAAGCCACCATAGAGCGCATGCTGGATCCGGCTATTGAGGAAAAAGACTTCCGCGCTGAATTTGCCTCGCTGACGTTGGGCTCCGGTGCAGCGGCAATGTTGATGGCCAGGCAGGAGCTGGCTCCCGATGGTCACCGCTATTTGGGCAGCGTGTCGCGTTCTGCCACCCAATTCAATCGTTTGTGCCACGGCCAAATGGACCGCATGGTTACTGATACGCGTACGCTTTTGACCGAAGGTCTGAAACTCGCAGCAACAACATTTTCTGTAGCCAAGATCGCACTGGGCTGGGTGGTTTCCGAATTGGACCAGTTTGTGATCCACCAGGTCAGCCGGGTACATACCGAATCGCTGGTGAGCATGCTGGGACTGGATCTGAAAAAAGTACACACCATCTATCAGGATATGGGCAATGTAGGCCCTGCCTCGGTTCCCATCGTATTGTCGAAGCTCAAGGAACTGGGCAAAGTGCGGCGTGGAGATCGCGTGGCTCTGCTGGGTATTGGCTCTGGCCTGAACTGTTCCATGGCAGAGATCGTCTGGTAAACCGCTTCCCAAACCGCATCATGAACCGCATCATGAACCGCTTCGTGGCATAATCCTGAAAACCGCTTACACACCTCCCGCTGAGCTTTATCCTTTCAGCAGGAATTACCTGCAACAGCCGTCCGGCCGCATGCATTACCTGGATGAAGGTCCTGGTGATGCTCCTCCGGTGCTGATGCTGCATGGCAATCCGAGCTGGTCTTTCTACTACCGCAACCTGGTTTTAGCCTTGCGCGAAAACCATCGCTGCATTGTTCCCGATCACATCGGCTGCGGGCTTTCCGACAAGCCGCCATTAGAGGATTACGACTACTGTCTGCAAAGCCGTATCGACGACCTGAGCCGATTGATGCAGCATTTGCAACTGGACCAAGGCAACGCTCGGCCGATCACTCTGGTCGTGCATGACTGGGGCGGCATGATAGGCATGGCCTGGGCGGTGCAACATGCAGAGCACATCGAAAAGCTGGTCATCATGAATACGGCCGCATTCCCTATGCCCAGGGAAAAACGCTTGCCAGCCGCTCTGGCACTAGCCCGGAATTCGCGCTTGGGTGCCTGGCTGGTGCTCAGATGCAATGCTTTTGCAGGCGCAGCGGCCCGGGTTGGTTTTAAAAAGCCCGTCAGCCAGCAAGTGCGTGATGCCTATGTTGGGCCGTATGATTCACCGGCCAATCGCATCGCTACGCTGCGTTTTGTACAGGACATTCCCCTGTCTGAAGAGGATTCGGGTTTTGACATTTTGCTCAATACGGCGGAACATCTAGGGAAATTCAGTAACTTACCCTGCCTTGTGGCGTGGGGAGAAAGGGATTTTGTGTTCGATCAGCCATTTCTTGATACCTGGCTGAAGCTGTTTCCGCAGGCACAAACCATACGCCTGCCCGACTGTGGCCATTACGTGCTTGAAGACGGTGGCGCAGAGTTGCTGGAACACATAGGTCAATTCATCGCAATCAGGGAAGATGCGAATCATGGACAAACCGTTGAGTAAAAACTGGGATAGCAAGGCCTTATGCAATGTGGCCGGCGCGCTGGCAGAACAATCCAGCTTGCAGCCTGATCTGATTGCAGTTCGCTATCCTGATGAACGCCCCTTCCGCAGTGGCCACTACCGTTCCTGCAGCTATTATCAACTCAATCATCTGAGCAACAGCTACGCGCGTAGCTTGCAGGCTTATGGCATAGGTCCAGGGGTACGAACTGCCTTGATGCTGCGCCCCGGGCTGGAATTCATTGCCATGTTCTTTGCCCTGTTCAAAGCCGGAGCTGTGCCGGTGCTGATCGATCCGGGCATCGGCTTGAAGTCGTTGCAGCAATGTCTGGATGAAGCCGCACCAGAAGCATTTATCGGCGTATTCAAAGCCCAACTGGCACGCAGACTCAAAGGTTGGGCCAAACAAAGCTGCAACCGCTTTGTTACCAATGGCCCCACCTGGGGTTTGGGTGGCATCAGCGTCAAGCAGTTGGTAAAGCTGGCTGGCGGTAATAGCCAGGACATTCTGCATGCCTCACAGCCCGACGACATAGCGGCCATACTGTTTACTTCAGGCAGCACGGGGGTACCCAAGGGCGTGGTTTACCGCCACCGGCATTTCACTGCACAGGTCGAGTTGCTTAAGCGCAGCTTTGCAATAGAACCCGGCGAAGTGGGGCTATCGACTTTTCCACCCTTCGCCCTGTTTGATCCGGCATTGGGCATGACCACCGTTGTGCCGCGCATGGATCCCAGCAGACCGGCTGATGCTGACCCGCAACACCTGGTAAAAATCATCGATGAATTCCAGGTCACCAATATTTTTGGTTCGCCGGCGCTGGTGACTAATCTCAGCCGCTTTTGCGAGCAACAGAAAATTCGCCTGTGGAGCGTCAAACGGGTGATATCAGCCGGTGCTGCAGTGCCCGTTGCCACCATCCGCCGCATGGAGTTGGGGCTGGCCAATGATGCACTGATCTATACGCCATACGGCGCCACTGAATGCCTGCCGGTGTCCTGTATCAGCAGTTTCGAGCTGAACAAGCAGATCACTGAAATGACCGAATCCGGCGAAGGCATTTGCGTAGGCAAACCCGTGGCGCCAAACCGGGTGCGGGTGATTCGCATCAGCGACAATGCCATTACTGATCTGTCCGAGGTCACTGACATGCCACATGGCATGGTGGGTGAAATCCTGGTCTGCGGCCCCAGTTGCACCGATAGCTACTGGGCCCGTGACGCCGACACCCAACTGGCCAAGATCGATGGTGAAAACGGGGTTGTTTGGCACCGCATGGGCGATGCCGGCATTCTCGATGGTCGGGGCTACCTGTGGTATTGCGGACGTTTGTCCCAGCGCGTAAACACCGGAACGGAAACCCTGTTTCCTGACCAGGTAGAAGGCATATTCAACCAGCACCCCGACGCCGCACGCACCGCATTGGTGGGTGTAGGCCCGCACGGTGCACAACTGCCCGTGCTGTGCGTGGAACTGCTGGGCAAGCTAACGCCGGTTAATCTGGAACGGGTGCATTACGACCTGCTGCAACTGGGCCAGGCCTATCCGCTGGCGCGCAGCGTCCGCACCATTCTGTTTCACCCGGGTTTCCCGGTAGACAGCCGACACAATTCCAAGATTCATCGCGAAGAACTCGCTGCCTGGGCCTTGCAGAAAATGCAGCACGCTTAGCCCATGCGAAAGCTCCTTTGAAAGTTCTGGTTACTGGTGGCGGCGGATTTCTCGGCTCCGCCATCAGCCGACAATTGCTGGCTCGCGGCGACCAGGTGGTGGCTTTGCAGCGCAGCGCAGCCGCTGACCTTGCTGCTCTGGGTGCTGAGATTGTTCGCGGCGATATTTGCGATCTGCCCTTGCTGCTGGCTGCTGCCAAAAATTGTGATGCCATCATTCATACTGCCGGCAAAGCAGGCGTGTGGGGCAAGTACGAGGACTACCACCGGATTAACGTGGAGGGCACGGAGCAGGTGCTGCGAACCTGCCGCAAACTGGCCATTCCGACACTGGTGCATACCAGCTCACCCAGCATCACCCACGTCGGCAAGGACATCGAAGGCGATGATGAATCCATGCCCATTGCCACCGAATTCCTGTCACCCTATCCAGCCACCAAGGCCGCGGCGGAACTGCTGGTGCTGGAGGCCAATTCAGAACAATTGCTGACTACTGCGCTGCGTCCGCATTTGATCTGGGGGCCAGGTGATCCGCATATCCTGCCACGGCTGGCAGCTAGTGTGCGTAATGGGCGATTGGCTTTACCAGGAGCCGATAAAGTGATTGACACGGTATTCGTGGAAAATGCGGCGCAGGCGCATGTGCTGGCGCTGGATGAACTGCAGGGCCGGGCTCGCTGTGCTGGCCGGCCGTATTACATCAGCAATGATGAACCCATGCGGCAGGCCGATATTATTCCCATGTTGCTGGATGCCATCGGCATACAAGCAACGGTTCGACCCATACCTGCTGGCCTGGCACGCAAGGCCGGCGCGGTCTTTGAATTCATCTGGAAAGTATTGCGGATCAAATCTGAGCCACCCATCACGCGCTTTTCAGCCGAGCAACTATCGACTTCGCACTGGTACAACATCAGTGCATCACAGCGTGATTTTGGCTACCAGCCGGAAATCAGTATTGCCCAGGGTTTGGAAATCTTGCGTGCCAGTTGCGCTGCCTAGTCAATCGTCCGCAGTATCGGAACGGGGATAAACCCGCGCCATCGGCCTGCCACTGATCTTCCGCACCAGGATTTCCAGCCAGCTGTAATGCAACAGCCTGGCATCTTCGATCGAAGCATTGCTGTAATGGCCCTGATATTTGTGTTTTACCCAGGCATTCAGATCCAGCCGCCTGGCGGTTTTGAAAAACCAATGGTTAATCGGGTGAAAGCCCGGTTTAAGGCGAAAGGCTGTACCAAAATCAATCACGCAGGGATGCTGTTCTGGGGTCACCAGCAAGTTACCCTTGGACTTGAGATCGCCATGCGCCACGTTGCGACCATGGATGGCATGAAGTACCTCGAGCAGCTCAGCAAAATACCGTTCACGGTCGTCAATGACAGCTTCGCGATAAGGCTGGCCCATGACGTGTTCCATCAACAGATAACGTTGATCGAGCAAGCCATAGCAAGCGGGAATACCTGCAATGCCTTCCAATTGTCGATAGGCCCGGTATTCACGCTGCAAGGTCCGCTGACGTATCCACAACCACAAGCCACGACCCATGGCGGTTTTGATGATCAGGCTGTGTCCATCCTGCTGATACAACAAAATCACACCCTGGTTGCTGGTGGCCAGAATGTTCTGCTGCTTGGCCAGGCTTTGCACAATCCAGTCACGCAGGTGGTCTTCTGGTGGCAACAATGTAGTCATGGGTCAAACCGTTGATAAAGGAGTGAAACCAGGAGTCAGCTCTTTGACCAACCTGTCCGAGGCAAATGATAGCCGCTTGAGTTACAGAATGCGCAATCTGCTCGGGCCAGCCGGTAATCCATGCCAGACATTCTGCTAGAATTCAGCCTGTTCAGGAATAAAAACAGGCCCATCAGGGTTCAGGGAAAAGTCATGCCATCATTTTGCAGAAGCTCTGCTGTATTGCTCATTGCATTTGTTTGCGCCGCAAACAGCGCCAAAGCACAAACCGAAGTACAAACCGAAGCACAATCCGAAGCACAGCCCAAAGCGCAAGCCTATGCCCAGCCCGACGCTGAGGTCTATCCATCTACTTACCAGCCTTTGCCATCCGAGCCGGTGCTTATCGTCAATGCAACCATCCTTACAGGGACGGGACAGCGGCTGGATAATTCCAGCCTGTTGCTGGTTGATGGCAAAGTGGCTGAACTCAGTGATGGCAAGACCATCAAGGCCGACCAGGATGTGACTAAGCTGGATGCTGAAGGCCGTTGGGTAACGCCCGGTTTGATCGATGTGCACTCGCATCTGGGTGTTTATGCCAGCCCGGGTTTGGAAGCTCACTCCGATGGCAACGAAATGACGGCACCTTCCACTGCCAATGTCTGGGCTGAGCACAGCATCTGGCCCCAGGATCCAGGCTTCACCCGCGCCCTGGCCGGGGGAGTAACCAGCATGCAAATTCTGCCCGGCTCTGCCAACCTGATCGGAGGCCGCGGGGTTACAGTAAAAAACGTTTCCAGCGTCAGCTACCAGGGCATGAAATTTCCTGGCGCGCCGTATGGCCTGAAGATGGCTTGCGGTGAAAATCCCAAGCGCGTTTACGGTAGCAAGGCCCTGGCTCCGTCAACCCGCATGGGCAACGTGGCGGGCTATCGCGCGCAGTGGATTGAAGCGCAAAAATACATCGCTGACTGGGCCAAATACCAGGCTGACGTTGGAGCAGGTAAGGAAGTTACTACCAGGCCCGTACGGGATTTACGTCTGGAAACACTGGCCGGTGTCCTGCATGGAGAGATCCTGGTGCATATGCACTGTTATCGTGCCGATGAAATGATGACCGTGCTGGATATGGCCGATGAATTTAGCTACCAGATCGCCGCTTTCCATCACGCTGTGGAGGCTTACAAGATTGCCGATGAACTGGCTGAAGCCAAAACTTGCGGCGCCTTGTGGGCTGACTGGTGGGGTTTCAAAGCCGAAGCCTACGATGGCATCCAGGAGAATATCGCCATCGTTGACCGGGCCAAAAGGGGCTGTGCCATTGTGCATTCCGATTCGGCTGAAGGCATACAGCGCCTGAATCAGGAAGCAGCCAAGGCCATGACCAGTGGCATTGCCTCTGGCATGGTGATCACGCCCGAACATGCCATCCAGTGGATTACCGCCAATCCGGCCAAATCCATGGGCATATTGAACCAGACCGGCACGCTGGAGCCGGGCAAGATGGCCGATGTGGTGATCTGGGATGGCAATCCTTTCAGTGTTTACGCCAAAGCGGATCAGGTCTTTATCGATGGCGCGCTGGTTTACGATCGTCACGACCCTGCCAAACAGCCGGTGACCGACTTTGAATTGGGGCAATTGCAGGGGGTGCAGCCATGAACTCTTTAAACCTGCAGCGGCTTGGCTCGAAACAGCTAGCCCGGCAAATACTGACGCTGGTTGGACTCTCGCTGGTAGCAACCCAACTCGCTGCTGCCAGCCTGTTCATCAACGATGCCACGGTGCATCCAGTTACTTCGCCGGTGCTGCAAAAAGCAGACATCATCATCACCGACGATCGGATTACTGCTGTAGGACCGAATCTCACCGCACCAGAAGATGCCACCGTTATCGAGGCGCAGGGCAGACCGGTTACGCCCGCCCTGTTTGCAGGTATCACCGCCCTGGGTCTGGAAGAAATTTCTGCCGAAGTCAGCTCAGTCGACCAGTCGCTGCAGTGGGATCCGGCGCTGAATTCAACCCGCCTGCGGCCGGAGTTTGATGTAACTCCTGCGTTCAACCCACATTCAACGGCCATTCCGGTTACCCGCATAGAAGGCTATGGCTGGACCATGCTCAACGCCGGACGTTTTGCCAACATTATCGGTGGCCGCGGCCGTGCCGTTGCACTGGATGGTTCTTACCAGAATTTCCTGTCTGACCCCATCCTGTTCATCAGTATGGGTGCAACTGGCAGCACCATCTCCGGCCAGTCACGAGCCGCGCAATTCATGTTATTGGAACAGGCCATGGAAGAGGCCCGCACTGAGGGCATGGCATGGACTCCCGATGCATTGCTTACAGCCTCAGGTCGCCGGGTACTCGTCGGCTATTCCGGCAATGGCACCGTGGTATTTGAAGTGGACCGGGCCAGCGATATTCTGCAAGTCTTGCAGTTGGCCGGGAAGCACCAGTTCAATGCAGTCATCAATGGTGGTGCAGAAGCCTGGATGGTGGCATCACAGTTGGCAGAAGCTGGCGTACCCGTTTTGCTGGACCCGCTGGTCAACCTTCCCGAAAATTTTGACATGCTGGGCGCGCGACTGGACAACGCTGCCCTGTTGCACAGCGCCGGTGTGACCATTGCTTTTTCCCAGCGGGGCGACGCCACCCACAATGCACGCAAATTGCGCCAGGCAGCTGGTAATGCGGTCTCCTATGGACTGCCCTTTGATACCGGGCTGCAAGCACTGACCATTAACCCAGCGCAAATATTTTCACTGCCGCCGGGCCATGGCTCTATCGCGGTCAATGCGCCAGCCAATCTGGTGATGTGGACCGGCGATCCGCTGGATGTAACCAGCATTGCCGATGCCGTCATATTGGGCGGGCGCAATATGCCGATGGTCTCGCGCCAGACCCTGTTGCGTGACCGCTACTTGCCACAGAATCCGGCAATGCCCCGTGCTTACATCAAGAATTAATGGTTATTGCGCCTTCAGGCAGTCCACCACCAGATTGCTGAATACCCGCACGCCGGTTTCCATGCTGGGCTCATACATGTCAAACATGGGCGAGTGATTGCTGGGTAAGCTGGCTGCATCAACACCCGGCGCGCCATTGCCCAGGAACATGAAAATAGCCGGCGTTTGCAGGGCGAATTCAGAGAAATCTTCAGCAACGGTTTGCGGCGTGAGGCTGTTAACGGTGGTAACCCTTTCCAATGTCGGCATCATGCGTGCCACCAATTCGGGATCATTCACCACTGCGGGCGACCCCAGGTTGATGACCACTGTCGCGACAGCACCGGCACTTTCGGCAATGCCTTTGGCGGTGCGCTCGATGCTTGCGTGAATCTGTTCACGCATGGCCTGATCAAAAGTGCGAATCGTGCCTTCAAACTCGACACTGTCTGGAATCACGTTGTTGCGCACACCGCCCTGAATCCGACCCACGCTGATGATGGACGGCGCCAGGGTTACATTGACCTGGCGGCTGGCAATGGTCTGCAAACCAAGGATGATCTGCGCAGAAACCACAATGGGATCCACACCACCCCATGGCTGCGCGCCATGGGTTTGCTTGCCTTTTACCGTAATCAGGAATCGATCTGCCGCCGCCATCATCGGCCCTGGCTTGACGGAGATGGAGTTGGCTGGCTGGTTGATGCCCACGTGAATGCCAAATACGGCCTCGGGTTTGCGTGGTTCAAAGATCCCCTCTTCCAGCATCAGGCTGGCACCACCTTTCTCACCATTGGGAGGACCTTCTTCGGCCGGTTGAAAAATCAGCATAACCGAACCGGGCAGTTCGGCTTTCATCTTGTTCAACACGGCTGCCGCACCCAGCAACATGGCCATATGCGCGTCGTGACCACAGGCATGCATCACGCCTACTTCCTGGCCGTTGTACTCACCTTTTACCTGTGACGCGAACGGCAGGCCGGTTTCTTCTGTTACCGGCAAACCATCCATATCGCTGCGAATGGCAACCATGGGCCCGGGCAAGCCTCCTTCGATCAAAGCGACGATACCGTGATGAGCGATACCGGTTTTCGGTTCCAGTCCCATGGCGCGCAATTGTTCGGCAATGTATGCAGCCGTTTTAACTTCACGATTGCTCAGTTCCGGATTGGCATGGAACCAACGGCGCCACTGCACCACCTGCTCCTGTTGCGCTGCAGCCAGTTGATCGATTTCTTGCGGGGTGATTTCAGCCTGGGCCCCCAGTGATTGGAAAATCAGGGGCAGGCCTATCAACATACTCAGTAACAGCTTTTTCATGGTGATACCTATCCTTGTGTGATTCTGGTGTCATGTCATACGTGGAGTGTTGGATAAAGCCTGCGTAGCTTGATGCGTGCATCCTTGGTGGTGAACTGCCAGTTGATGGTCGCATTTTGCGTGTTCCTGTGATTCTGCCATGCCTCAACTTCTGCAGTAACGGTTGCCTGGTCGGCAATCCTTCGGTTGAGGCACTGCCGGATGATAACATTCAATTCGATTTCTGCCATGTTCAGCCAGCTACCATCTTTGGGGGTGTGGACAAAATCAAAACGATCCCACAGTTTTTTGCTTGCTGTGGAGGAAAAGTCTCATACAAAGACCCCGGCTTATAGTTTTCTGCAGCAAAGAATCCAACCCATTCACTCACTGCGCTGTTGCCACATTGGGCGCGGCAGGGTTTCTTTCGCCTTACAGGCAGGATTCGGCCTGAAATGCAGGTGTGACCCGGACAAAAATCTGTCAAAGGTACCCATTACCCTGAGTTACGATGCCCGCCAAGTGAAAAACTGCAAAAACCAGTGACTCAATAACTGTGAAATTCAGGGGAAAGGGCTTTAATCCCACTTATACTCCGCAAGCGGTCGCGCTCAAATTTAAGCAGAAACTGCCTGCCATGACACCGATGGGTGATATGCCAAACAGCACCAGGGATATGAAATCGATTCGCTCTGGGCATGAACTGAGAGTCCTGAAGTAAACATCTCAAACTTACCCCTGAATGGGGTTTCTAACGATCTCAAATCGCCTCAAAACCATGTAGGATTCTTGCTTTACAATGACTTGCACAGGTCCGACCCCGAAATACCAGCCAAAATACCCAGGTCCGACCCCAAAATACCACCCCAAAATACCGAAATACTCCTATTGATATACAATGGCTTGCGTAGGTCCAACCCCAAGAATCTACCAAGAATCCTTGATGAGAGCATGTTGATGAAATCGAATTTTGTTGTGGGCGTTTTAGCGATCTTGTGCAGCTTTGTCGGTTTGGCCCATGCGGACATTGCGGGCTCAAAAGATCCTGCTGAAATCAAGCGGTATGAAGGCAGTCAAATTGTTCGTTACGAAGAGATCAGTTACGACAGCTACCTGCTTCCCCTCGGGAAAATGACCAAGTTCGATTTTGGCAGCAAACAGGCAGAGTATGAAAAATCTGAACTGATGGAAGGTGAGGTCATCCGGATTTCATATCGGGTCGCAGATCCCAAGAGGTCCAGCCTCGAAGTCTTCCGCAACTATGAGAGTGCCTTGATCGATGCCGAATGGAATATTGAGTTCCGGGCTGCCGGAAAGCCGGAATATGGCAATGCCTTTACACATAGATATGAGTCACTCACCAACAACGACCAACTGTTTACCTACAACGATGCCCAGGGCTATTTCCTGGTGGCCCGCAAGGCTGAGTTGGGTTTGACGGCTGCACTTTTCGTAACCAAGTTCGAATCTGGCCTGAGCGGTGCAACCCAGGTTCAGAAAGGCGAGCCCATTGTGCAGCTCGATGTGATCAAGACGAAACCCATGGAACAGAAAATGGTCTTGATCACAGCTTCTGAAATGGCCAAGGCCATTGACCAGGCAGGCAGGGTTTCGCTTTACGGGATTCTTTTTGATTTCAACAAAGCCGACATCAAGCCTGAGTCGAAACCCACACTGCAGCAGGTTGCGGATCTTTTGCAGGAGAGTCCGGAGCTGAAGTTACTGGTTGTGGGCCATACAGATAACGTGGGAGCTTTCGAAGCCAATCTGGAACTCAGTCAACAGCGCGCGAATTCTGTGCGTGATTATCTGCAGCAACACTTTGGTATTGCGGCTGGTCGGCTAAAACCTTTTGGTGCTTCTTTTGCCGCACCGGTGGCGTCAAATGAGAGCGAAGAAGGCCGCAGCAAGAACCGCAGAGTCGAGCTGGTCAAGTTCTAGTCGCTGCTTAGAGAGCAAGATGCGAGGCTGACGTGCGCTAGGAAGGTGGAGGATCATCCGGCAGTCGCTGCAAGCGATCTTCGGTAGAAGGATGGGTGGAAAAGGTGTCTTGCGGTGTTCCAGTTTCTCCGCCAATGCGCGTGAGCACCACACGCAAACCGCCGGGCGAGTAACCCGTGACTGCAGCGAGATTACGTCCGCCCAAATCGGCTTCGTATTCTGTTTTGGGATCAAAGCCTTTTTCCAGGATCAAGTCAGTAGCGTCGCCCACCAGAGTTTCGTAGGCGGCGAAGTCTGCATTGTTGTCCGCCACCAGACTGGAGACACTACCCACCAGTTCACCGCGCGCGGTGATATCAATGGCATGTCGTTCATCAATGTGGATAATTTCATGCGCCAGCACGCCCGCCAGCTCCTGACAGCGCCAGGGATATGAAATCGATTCGCTCTGGGCATGAACTGAGAGTCTTGAAGTAAACATCTCAAACTTACCCCTGAATGGGGTTTCTAACGATCTAAAATCGCCTCAAAACGATGTAGGATTCTTGCTTTACAATGACTTGCACAGGTCCGACCCCAAAATACCCCCAAAATACCCAGGTCCGACCCCAAAATACCTGGTGCTCGAGGGCGGCGCCTTGAGCGGCGGGATCCCGATCCTGGATATCCAGTTCGGTAATATCTGGACCAATATCGATTGGGCCATGTTCGAATATTTGGGCATGAATCCAGGCGACCTGGCCACGATCTGGATCTATAAAGGCGATGATCTCGTGGTGAACCTGAACCTCACCTACGTCAATACCTTCGCTGGGGTGGGCCAGGGGGAACCGTTGCTCTACATGAATGACATCGGCAAAGTAGCGCTGGCGCTCAACATGGATAGTTTCGCGCAGCGGTTTGGAATCGCTTCAGGTTCTGAATGGAAGGTCCGGATCAGCAAGGCTGCGGTCGGGCCCGCGCAGCCGTAAGCCTTTAATCCGAAGCGCTCCGTGGTGCACTATGCGGAACGTGCCATCGTCTCGCCCAGGCGGGACTTCAGGATAAATGTGTATTCCCTGCCGCTGCTGGAAATCCTTGCCAGCCCGTAACCCGCCTGGCGCAGGTTGCCCACCGCCTGGATCGTGTCGGCGGCGCTCAATCCGGGAAAGCGGTGGTGAAACTCAACCAGCAACTGTGCCGGACGCAGCGGCAGCTCCAGCATGCTGTTCAGTACCCCGTACTCGGCGCCTTCGATGTCAATTTTCAGGATGTCGACGTGATCGTGACCAAGTTCCCGCATGATTCCCGCCAGCGACTTGACCGGAACCTCGATGCCATCCTCACGCGCCTCGGGCGCCGCCAGGAAGGTGTACATCATTCTGGAGTGGCTGCCATCACCACGAACCCGGGGGTAAAGAAAGAGGCTGCCGTCCCGGTCCGCCACCGCCCAGGGGTAGAAGTGGAACTGGGGAGGAAGACTTTGCGATTGCAGCCAGGCGATCGAATTGGGCGTGGGATCGAAGGCAAATACCTCGACATCACGGCACTGCATCAGTGCCAGGTCGAAACCAATATCCTCACCCACGCCGAGTGAATAGACCTTCTGGCCGTCACGTACCAGGTCGCGACACAGCCACCAGTCACCGAATCGTTGCAAAGGCACAACGACATCCTTCATAAATCGTGGTTCCCGGCCGATCACCCTTTTCAGGGTCAGTTTAATCCGCCGCCAACCATCGCTTTTACCAAGGGGTTTTTTAATCGGCACTGCTCCCGGGCTGCTCATGGCGTGAGTCTTTTTCGGCCCATACGTGCTCTCTGTTTGTAAGGTTGCACAGAATGTTCTACCTTATCCGGATGTACTCTGCATGGCTACACTTCGATTCCCGAATACCAAAGCGCTGGACTCTTACGACTCTGCTGGTGTTGATCTTCATGTGCAGCGGTGCCGAAGCCGGGCTCCTGGTTTTTCAATCCGATTTTGGTCTCAAGGACGGTGCTGTTGCCGCCATGAAGGGCGTGGCTCTTTCTGTCGATCCGGAATTGTCGATTTACGACCTCACGCACGAGATCCCGGCCTACAACATCTGGGAGGCGGCACTGCGACTGGACCAGGCGGCCAGCTATTGGCCAAGCGGGACCGTTTTTGTTTCCGTGGTGGATCCCGGAGTAGGTGCAGAGCGGCGATCGGTTGTCCTTAAAACGCGCTCCGGGCACTATTTCGTGAGCCCGGACAATGGCAGCCTGACCTTTGTGGCGGAATCACTCGGCATCGAACAGGTGCGGGAAATAGATGAAGCCACCAACCGGCTCAGGAATTCCGGGAAGTCCTATACCTTTCACGGCCGTGATGTGTATGCCTATACCGGGGCACGCCTCGCCGCCGGGGTGATTACATTCGAGCAGGTTGGGTCCGACAGGGGGAAGGAACTGGTCAGTATCCCGTATCAGCATCCGTCCGTGGAAAACGGCGTCGTGAAAGGCGGTATTCCGATACTCGATGTTCAGTATGGCAATGTCTGGACCAATATCGATCAGGCCGCATTGCAGCAGCTTGGTGTGCAGCCCGGGGATCGGGTTGCCGCCCGAATACTTAACGGCGAGGAAGCCGTAACAGAACTCACCCTCACCTATACAGTCACGTTTGCCGGGGTTGGTGAGGGCCAGCCCTTGCTGTACATGAACAGCCTCGGGAATGTCGCCCTGGCCATCAATCAGGGCAGTTTCGCGGAACAATTCGGGGTTGCGTCGGGGCCAGGGTGGTCTATCCTGCTCAGCCGGCCGCATGCGGAATAAAGCAGCACGAGTCTGCCAGGCTACACCGCTTGTAAGCATCACCAGTGAAATTGATTGAGTTAGTAAGGAGCCAGCATGGCGTTCAAGGTAACAGTTTCAGTTCTTTCAGAAGGTCAGGAGGGCGACATTGGGGATGACTGGCGATTTGAACTGAATGTGAAAGCCTTCAATGAAGGTCTCAAAGGCGCAGGAACGCTCAAGATCAAGAAACATCACCTGCCTGCGCTGGTTTCTTTGACCCCCAAACCGCGTGTCAACCTGACACGCTTTCATGCAGTATTCGCACCTTATGCCGACATCGGCATAGCGCCCCTAACAGTAAACACCGTACCCAGGTAACACCCGCAAAACGGGGCAAAGTCAAGAAGCCATGCTCACTTGATGAGGAAAAAACCCCTGCTGAGCGCCGGGCAACCATGACCGGTTTTTGCTCCTGCAAAACCGGCATACATGCCATCCCTGGCAATAACTTGGGCAAAACGGTTAAAACGTCTATTTGGTATTGCTATCGCCTGAGAGCGCCTACTTTTGGCAAAACCTGCAGTGAGTGCGGTGGTGCGGTCAAGATCATCGCTGGTATCGAAGCCCCAGCAGTTATTCAGAAGGTACTCGCCCACCTTGATGACAGAGCAAGTCCGGCTGACTTGAGCTTGTTAGCTGAATGTCGGGCTCCACCAGCAACGGGGTTGTTTGACTGAAAGAACACGTCCGGAAAAACTACCTGCTTACTGATCCCGAGAAGGGAACGGTAAGTTTTCTATTGCCCCAAGCGTGAGCAGTGGGCTAAGACGCCTATGAATCCGCTTACAATTCAGGCTTGGCTGTTCAAACAGGCTCAAATTACGTAGTAGTCTGGCTAAAAACCTGATACGAATAGCCGTTCAGTACTTTCTCAGTACTTTCAGTTTTCTGGCAATACAGCGTTTAAACTACTTATGCGCCATTGGCTTCCTGATCGTCAACGATCAGAATGCTGGCGTTTAGAATATCAGCGGCGCTAATCGTCATGGTGACACTGGCATTACCGCGCCATCCAATCCTGTTTCCGCAAACTCCAGCGCCATGTCCAGCGCCGCCATGAACTCGTTGACTTTGATCGGCTTGGTGAGATAGCGGAAGAATCCTGCATCCTTGCCTTTCTTGATATCGCGTGGCATGGCATTGGCACTGAGGGCAAGCACCGGGATGTGCGCCGTTATCGGATCTTCACGCAGGATTTTCAGCGCTTGGATACCGCTGATGCCAGGCAGATTGATATCCATCAGGATTACCTCCGGCTGATGGATGCGCGCCAGCGCGATGCCGCGCGTGCCATCGCCCGCACTCAACAAGCGCATGTCGGGACGACGCGCGATGATTTTCTCGACCAGCTGCATGTTTGCCTGGTTGTCTTCTATATACAGCAAGGTACGCAGCGCTGTGTCATGGTGAGCAGGCGCTTGAATTGGCACAAGCGGTTCATGTGGAACGTCGATAGGGTGTAGTGCGCCTGCCAAGTTCAGTTCGATCCAGAATACACTGCCCACCCCGACAGTACTTTCCACGCCGATTTCGCCCCCCATCAATTCGACCAGCCGTTTGCTTACCACCAGGCCGATGCCGGTGCCTTCCTCGGTGCTGGCCTCTTGTCCGAGACGATTGAACGGCTGGAACAGTTGTGTGAGTTTTTCGGGTGACAATCCTTCGCCGGTATCCCGCACACTGATATGTATACGCTCCGCGGTGTTTGCGCTGCACATCACTTCGACCGTTCCCCCCGCGCGGTTGTATTTGATGGCGTTGGAAAGCAGATTGATGAGAACTTGCTTCACCCGGGTGCGATCGGCTTTGACAAAGTAAGGGACTTCGAGCGGAGGAAAATTCATGCGAATACCGCTTTTTTGCGCATGTGGCAGGATCATGGATTGGCAGTCGAGCAGCACTTCAGACAGCGACGTGGGTTCCAGCGACAGCGACAGCTTGCCGGATTCGATCAACGCGAGATCGAGGATTTCGTTAATCAACTCCAGCAGATACCATCCCGCCTGGAGAATCTGGTCGATGCCAGCCTTTTGGGCAGGCGTTGGCGGCGGCGAATCCGTCTCCATTAATTGGGCGAAGCCGAGGATCGCATTCAGCGGGGAGCGCAACTCATGGCTCATGCTGGAAAGGAAGTCCGATTTCGCCAGGTTGGTTTTTTCCGCCACGGATTTTGCGATCTCCAGTTCGGCGTTCTTGTCATGCAGCATCTGATCCAGGCGTTTGCGTTCGGTGATGTCGCGTACAGCGGCGAATACACCCTGTAGCTTTCCGTCGCGGTCGAAGAAGGTGACCGCATTGTAGGACACCTCGGTTTCCTTGCCGTCACTGGCGCGCGCGGTGAGTTCGTAGTCGGTGACCTTCCTTTCGCCCAGCACCAGCTTGATGCCCGCCTCGGCCCGCTCCGGATCGGTAAAATAGTTCATGAACGGCGCGCCGATCAATTCGTTGCGCGTGCAATCGGTGAGCGCCTCCATCTGATTGTTGACGTCGGTGATGATGCCGGACGGATCGGTAGTCATCAGTGCGTCGATGTTGGATTCGATGAGAGAGCGCGTGTAAAACTGCTGGTCGCGTAGACGCTGATCGAGCAGCTTCTGCGCGGCTTCGACCTGTTTGCGCGCGGTATTATCCGTGCCGATCAACAGATAGCCGATGATTTCGTTTTGATCGTCGCGCAGCGCCGTGACCGAGACGATGGCCGGGAAGCGGCTGCCATCCTTACGAATATAAGTCAGTTCGTAGATGTCTTCGATCCCTCGCGAGGCCTTGAATACCAGCGCCTCGAAGCCTGGCGTAATCGGGGTTCCGAGCTCAACGCTCAATGCCTTGGCGCGCGCGATCACTTCCTGCGGATCGAAAATGTCGGCCGGGGTGATCTTGTTCAATACCTCGGCGGCCACGTAGCCCAGCATGCGCTCGGCGCCGACGTTGAAGATTTGAATCACGCCCTTCGCATCGGTGGCGATGCTCGAGAAGTTGGCACTATTGAAAATCGCGCTCTGCAGCACGGACGCGCGCGCGATCGCCTTCTTGTGCCGAAACAATTCCACGAACACGGCGACCTTGTTCGTCAAGATATGCGGCTCGATGGGCTTGTGGAGGAAGTCGACAGCGCCGGAGTCGTAGCCCTGAAACAGCCGCTTCCGATCATGGGCTCCGGCGGTCACGAACACGATCGGCACGTGCTTGGTGCGCTCGCTTCCGCGCATCAGCTCCGCGAGCTCGAAGCCGTCCATGTCGGGCATCTGCACATCCACGAGCGCTAACGCGACTTCGTTCACGAGCAGGAGCTCGAGCGCC
>Ga0163153_10000559_pt1 | contig 65181 bp, 55 predicted proteins | sample OliLakLV19MP6IB1_FD_148629 | JGI IMG/M metagenome (GOLD analysis project Ga0163153, IMG submission 148629) | Freshwater microbial mat bacterial communities from Lake Vanda, McMurdo Dry Valleys, Antarctica - Oligotrophic Lake LV.19.MP6.IB-1 | ecosystem: Environmental > Aquatic > Freshwater >... | reverse complement strand
GGGATATGAGGAGGGGAAGATCTTCTACTAGAAGACCATCTCCAGCGACAACCAGTTATACACTTGTTACTTGAAATATAAAGAAACGGAGAAGGAGTACTATGCTAAAGTCGCTGAAAGAATTTTTACATCATTTAAGAGTGATAATGCCAAGTCATTATAGGGGAATTCATTCCTCAGCCAATTCAAATAGCCAGCGGGCAATTTGTTCATTCACTACAGGAGATTGCATGATTATCAGGTTCAATCCTTTTTTGCTCATTAGCCAGTCAGTGTGTGTAGTGCCTGTATTTTTGTCAAATACAAAAACCTGCCTGAAATGATGGCGAACATTCACTCCTGCAAGCAAACAAATCTGCATTGCTTTTTGCAGCGCATCCATAATATTTTCCTGTGAAGTAATTCCCGCAAGGATGATGTGCCGCATGGAATACCGGAGCAGGGAATCATGCAAAGCATTTACGAACTCATCAGGGGCGCTGTTGCTTTGCTTTGTCGAATAAAGTGTGATTTGAAAGGTTTCCATAATTCAGGTATTTTATTCCCATACTTCTTTATAAATGTTATGACGCTGAAAACCGCGCTTCTTGTTTCTTGCGCAACTCCTCAAAAAGTTTTCTTTCTTCCTCAGAAAGATCTACCGGGATAGACACCCGCCATTTCACATATAAATCCCCTTGCACATCGGCTTTTCCATATACCGGCATGCCTTTGCCCTTAATGCGAATGGTCTTTCCGTTTTGGATGCCTGCGGGTACTTTTACTTTTACATCGCCCTGCAATGTGAGTACAATCGTTTCTCCGCCCAACAACGCTGTATATAGATCAAGTTCATGAGAGGTGTATAAGTCATCCCCGCTTCGCTGGTATAGATGATGTGGTTTTATGCGTACCCTGATATAAATATCGCCATGATGCTCTGCGGTACTACCCTTACCTCCTTTACCTTTAATCCGCAACAATTGTCCGTCATACGCTCCCGGCTTGGTGGTGATGCGCAGTTTTTCATTTTCTAATTGAAGAATACGGCTGGTGCCCTGAAAGGCTTCTTCAAGCGTAATCTCCACTTCGCTCTCGAAATCCTGCCCTTTGAAAGGCCTGCCTGAAGCACCTGCACTCGAGCGTCCTCCACTGGTACGACTCCCAAAAAACGACTCGAAGAAATCGGAATAGTCGTTAGCGCCCCCTTGTCCTTGCTTCCCGAACAGGTCATTCAAATCTCCTTCATAATGATTGGATTGCCCCTGCGGACCACCTGCTGAACCAAAGGGACTTTGACCTTGCTGCTGTCCTCCTCCTTGCTGAAAATGCTGCCAGTTTTCACCCAACGTATCATACTTCTTTCTCTTTTCAGGATTACTCAAAACATCATTCGCCTCATTCATCAGCTTAAACCTTTCTTCCGCCTCCTTGTTATCCGGGTTTTTATCGGGATGGTATTTTAGCGCCAGTTTACGGTATGCTTTTTTTATTTCATCCTGTGAAGCCTTTTTGTCAACGCCTAAAATCTTATAGTAATCTTTGTATTCCAAAATAGAGAGTTAAGATAGTATTATGCAAGCCGTTTTGCTATTTTTTCAATCGTCAACCCTTGCACTAAAATGCTAAACACCACACAGGTAGAAGTTGCTATGGAAAAAAAAAGCCTATCACAAAGGGCATTATAATAAACCTATGATTGATATAGGCAAAAGCGGCTGACAGGCAGATGAGCACGACTAATAAAAGATAGCTATTCACTTCTATTATAAGTTAACATTGATTTGTTTAGCCGAGTTGATGATTATTTTCAGCGTTAATTTCTCAATGCTTCTGGTGATTGCTTAATCGTCCTAATGTTGTTTCTAGTGAAGTCTTTAATTTTTCGATTGCTCCTTCTACTGCCTGATCATGGGTATTTCCGTGACTGGTAACTGCAATAGGTTTCATACCTTCAAGACGGGCTTCAAGCACACATCGTTTATCGTTCTGACCTTCCTTATTCCCGTCCTCATCAGCAAGATGAACTTCAACTCTTGTTATCTGCGAACTAAACCTGCTCAATTCCTCTGATATTAAAGCGATTAACGGAGTGGTAAGTTCTTCGCTTGCGCTGATGTTGTTGTCTGTATTAATTTGAATGGTCATAACTGCTGAATCTTTAAATTAAAACTTGATACTTTTCAAAAGTTTAGCTGCCCCATATTTTTATTGTCTATCCTTTATCCTCCTCCAGGTCATTATGATCATCTCCGCCTAAACTGTAGTAGTTATTCTCTTCATCTTCACTTCCAATCTTCTCCTGTTCATCATCCAGTTCTGAGCCGGGCACATCTAAATCATCACCGGATACATCGTCCTCAGAATCTTTTTCATCTCTTTCTCTCTCGTTGTCATTTTCATTTAAGAATTTGGTTTTGGAAATATCCTCCGGATTTATCTCCTCCTCTTCTTTCGATTGATTGTAAATATCTTCACTGGCAGGATAGAATGGATACCCAGGATTAACTTTTGCCTCGTTGTCAGTCTGCAGACTGCGTATTTTTTTATTCTTGCTTGCTTTCATGAGCATTAAGTTTGCGGACAAAGTTGAACACCTTTAAGTGAGTAACTCTTACATAACTTTTGAAAAAAGTTACAGGATTCACACATTTTTGAATTTAAGGGACTTCACTTCCAAACCTGCCCGCGAAAAAATCATACCTTGGTATCGCCACTAAACATGCTGCTTTAGAAAAAATTAAATAAACGTATGAAAATGATACCTGCAGCGCATGAACTCATATCCGATATGAGGGATTTTTTTCAAGCAAAAAACTCCGGTCAAATTTACAGGAATGAGGAACTGCTGAGTGCGGAGTTGTACAGTTCCGAGCAGATGGAGCGGTTTGGAAAAGTTCTGGCAAAAACTCATAAGCTGAGTACGAAGCCCGCGCAGGATCATTTGCTCAAGCGGCTTGCGGACAATGAAACCCTGTTACATGAAGTGCGCAAGCTGCTCACCGACTCCATAAAAAAGAAGTATCAGATTTCTCCGGCAGGAGAATGGTTGCTCGATAATTTCTACCTGATAGAGGAACACACCCGCAGCGCTAAAATTAATTTCCCGAAAGATTATAGCGAAGACCTGCCTCAGCTCTCAGATGTTTCCTCAGCAGGCGTGACGCGCATCTATGACATCATTCGGCAAGTGATAGCTCACAGCGATGGACGAATAGATATAGAAAGTCTGAGCAGTTTTATGAATGCTTACCAGACCGTAACAAATTTGAAATTAGGGGAATTATGGGCGATACCCATCATGCTGCGGCTGGCTTTAATCGAAAATCTCAGACGTATTGCAGCGCGTGTCGCTATTGACAGGGTAAACGGCAACCTGGCGAATTATTGGGCGCGGCTAATGATTGAAACATCCGAAAAAAATCCTAAAAATCTGATACTGATTATCGCAGACATGGCGCGGTCCAATCCTCCCATGGTAGATGCGTTTGTTGCTGAATTTGTCCGTCAACTGCGGGGAAAAGGTCCTGACCTCGCGTTGTCGCTGAACTGGATTGAGCAGCAATTATCTGAAAGCGGATTGTCCAGTGAGGACTTGGTGAATACAGAAGTTCAGAAGCAGGCTGCCAGCCAGGTTTCCATAAGTAACAGCATCGGCAGCCTTCGTTTGCTTGACGAATTAAATTGGCGGGATTTTGTGGAGGAACATAGTATCGTTGAGCAAACACTTCGCCAAGATACCAACGGCATCTACGGCTCAATGGATTTCTTTACGCGAGACAGATACCGGCACGTGGTGGAGCATATTGCAAAAAAGAGCAAAATAGCGGAACATGAAGTTGCCCGCATAGCTCTTCGGCTTGCGCATGAAAGTACACCTGACCTGGTTCATGATAATCGCACTGCCCATGTTGGATACTATCTCATTGGATCAGGATTAAGTCAAACTAAAAAACTTGCGAAAACGCCTGTATCACTTTTCGAAAAGTTCCGGCATTTCTTGAAAAGTCACAGGTTCGCATTTTATCTGACGTTTATCCTGTTAATCACATTTGCAATAAGTGCCGGTATTTTATTTCTGGCACGTGAGGATTTAAAAAATAACTGGCTCCTCGCAATAATCGCTTTTCTTGCACTACTGTCCGCCAGTCAGCTTGCCACATCTGTAGTTAACTTTTTTTCCACTTTGTTAGTGAATCCGCATTTGCTGCCCCGGATGGATTTCTCCAAAAAAATCCCTCCGGAGTCCCGCACGATGGTGGTAGTTCCCGCCATGCTCTCTGGCATGAAAGAAATAGAAAATTTAACAGAGTCGTTGGAAATTCGTTTTCTGGCGAACAGAAATGACAACTTACACTTTGCACTATTGACGGATTTTACCGATGCGGAGCAGGAATCACTTCCTCAAGACAGGGCGCTTGTTGAATCAGCGAAACGGAAAATCGAAGCGCTGAATAAAAAGTATAAAAGAAAAGAGAATGACTTATTCTTTCTTTTTCATCGTCCGAGGCGCTGGAATGATCGGGAGAATGTGTGGATGGGTTATGAAAGAAAACGCGGAAAAATCACCGAGTTTAATTCACTGTTGCGCGGCAGTTCACAAGAATGCTTCTCGCTTATCACAGGCGACCAATCTGTTTTTCCGCATATAAAATATGTGATTACGCTTGATGCGGATACGCAACTGCCCATGGGGTCTGCCTGGAAATTAATCGGCACGATGGCGCATCCCTTGAATCATGCCTGGTACGATGAGCAGAAAAAACGCATCACCAAAGGGTATGGCATTCTGCAACCACGGGTAGCGGTGAGCCTGCCGGATGCTATCGGTTCTTTATACGCCCGCATGCACGGAAATGAGCCTGGCATTGATCCCTACACCCGCGCCTCCTCCGATGTATATCAGGATTTATTTGAGGAAGGCTCATTTATTGGTAAAGGAATTTATGAGGTGGACGCTTTTAAAAAAGTGCTGGACGGAAAGTTTGCAGAAAACAGCATCCTGAGTCATGACCTTTTGGAAGGCTGCTATTTACGGTCGGGGTTGGTGAGTGATGTGCAACTGTTCGAGAAATATCCGACCCGCTATCAAGCCGATATGAAGAGACGCTCGCGTTGGATACGCGGTGACTGGCAGATTTTCTCCTGGTTTTTACCGTTTGTTGCCGGTGCAGATGGAAGGTGGCGCAAAAACCCTGTTTCCGCATTATCACGCTGGAAAATATTTGATAATATCAGGCGAAGCCTTGTCCCTTTGACGCTTACAGCGCTGCTGCTATTAGGATGGTTGGTGTTGCCGTCCTCTTTATTATGGACGATTGTGGTTACCGGGATTATTGTTGTTCCTATTATTTTTTCATCAGCATGGAACGTCATTCGGAAACCCAAAGATGTCATCCTGACACAACATATCAGCAACTCAATTCACAGCATTACCGACATTATTATCAAAACGCTGTTTACGCTAATCTGCCTGCCGTATGAAGCATTCATCAATTTCATAGCCATCAGTCGCACCTTATGGAGAAAGCTGATTACCCGGAAATATCTGCTCGAATGGAACCCTTCGGGAAACGAAGGGAAGGATAACCGCATCGGTCTGCCGGCTTCGTATGCGGTCATGTGGATTGAAATCGCTCTTCCGCTCGCAGTATTTATTTATTTGGCGAATACTTCCCCCGTTAAGTTAATCACAGCAGGTCCTGTCGCTTTGCTCTGGCTTGTTGCTCCGTTTATTACCTGGTGGGCGAGTAAGCCGTTGGCGAAACATGTAGCTGTACTTACGCGCCAACAAAATATATTTCTCAGAAAAGTGGCAAGAAAAACATGGGGGTTCTTCGAACATTTTTTCGGGCCGGAAGACAATTGGTTGCCGCCTGATAATTTTCAGGAGCAGCCGGTTGCGGCAATAGCGCATCGCACGTCTCCCACCAACATCGGACTATCACTGCTCGCCAACCTGACAGCCCGTGAATTTGGTTATATCACAACCGGTCAGCTTATTGAACGAACCGCAAACACCATCGGCACGATGGACAAAATGGAACGATACAAGGGACATTTTTATAATTGGTACGATACCGTATCGTTGAAGCCATTATTTCCAAAATATATTTCAACGGTGGACAGCGGAAACCTGGCGGGACACTTGCTCGTGTTTCGACAAGGATTATTGGCTATCCCTCATCAAAAAATAATCGGTTTAAAAATATTTGAAGGGCTTCAGGATACGCTCCGTGTGCTTACCGAAACGCTGGATGAAAACGAAGTCGGGATAGTGCAATCGTTCAAAGGCGATTTAAAAACTGCCGGTAATCAGGATTTAAATAAATCTTTAGAAGTAAAAAAAAGCATAGAGCAGTTGACGAATGCCTTTAACGCTGTTCATGATAAACTGAACAGCGACCCGGAAAGTGAAACGTATTGGTGGAAACAAAAACTAAAAACGCAATTAGAGCAGTTGAATGTCGCGCTTCAGATTTTCACACCCTGGGATTTATTAATGACTGCTCCACCGAAATTCAAGGATTTGGTCTCGTTGAATCAAAATTCAACACTCAGCGGATTGTTAAAGACAGCACGGAAATTGCAGGATGAAATAAATAATCGGCAAGCTGCGAATATCACGAATGATGAAAACGAATGGCTTGAATTATTTCAAATTGCTTTAACCCAATCTATTCGTCAGGCGGAAGAACAAATTAACTCGTCCGATACGCTTGCTCAACAGTGCAACGATTTGGCGGATATGTACTGGGATTTTTTATATGACAAATCAAGCAATCTGTTTACCATCGGCTACAACGTGGAGGAGCGTCATGTGGATGCAAGTTATTATGACCTGCTTGCATCCGAAGCCAGGTTAGGCGTCTTTGTTGGCATTGCACAGGGAAACCTGCCGGAAGAGAGTTGGTTTGCGTTAGGACGCTTGCTGACTAATATTGATGGCTCCCCTATTCTGCTTTCATGGAGCGGTTCCATGTTCGAATACCTGATGCCGCTTTTAGTGATGCCTGCTTACGAAAACACGTTACTTGACCAAACTTCCAAAGCATCTGTAGCTTGTCAGATTAAATATGGGAAACTGGCAGGTCAGCCCTGGGGAATTTCTGAGTCCGGTTACAATATGATAAACGCTGAATCTCATTATCAGTATCGTGCGTTTGGTGTACCCGTCTTGGGATTGAAACGCGGTCTTGAAGAAGACTCCGTTGTGGCTCCGTATGCCTCTGCACTTGCGCTGATGGTAGCGCCCGAAAAGGCTTGCAGAAATCTGGAACTGCTTTACGAACAAGGGTTTGAAGGACGTTATGGATTTTATGAAGCCATAGATTATACCCCATCACGTTTGCCGCGCGGACAAACCCATGCCATTGTTTATTCATTCATGGCGCATCATCAGGGAATGAGTTTGCTCTCACTGGCGCACCTGCTGCTTGACCAGCCCATGCAAAAATTATTTGAGGCGGAACCGCAGTTTAAGGCAGCGTTATTGTTACTTCAGGAACGCATTCCAAAAGCAACCACCTACTTTACCCATACTACCGACATATCTGAAATCAGTTATGTGTCGAGCGCCATTGAAACAAGAATACTTCGTACACCTAATACGCCTATCCCTGAAGTGCAATTGCTCTCCAATGGCAAATACCATGTAATGCTAACTAATGCAGGCGGAGGATACAGCCGCTGGAAAGATGTGGCGGTTACGCGCTGGCGCGAGGATGGCACCTGTGATAATTGGGGTACCTTTTGTTATTTCCGCGATTTGGACAGCAACACTTTCTGGTCCAATACTCACCAGCCGACACTTCAAAACGGAGAGAAATATGAAGCAGCGTTTTCTCATGGTCACGTGGACTTCCGCACTGCCAATAACGAGATAGAAACACATACCGAAATTGTTGTTTCTCCCGAAGACGACATAGAGATGCGAAGGTTCCGCATAACAAACAGTTCCTCTGTTCACAGAACAATTGAGGTTACAAGTTATGCAGAGGTAGTTCTCGCCCCTGCCGCTTCCGATTTAATGCAACCCGTATTCAGCAATCTTTTTGTGCAAACGGAAATCATCCCGCATCAACACGCCATTATATGTACGCGCAGACCGCGTTCTGCTGAAGAGCAGCCACCGTGGATGTGCCATTTGATGACCATGCATGGAAAAATTCCTCAAGAAATATCCTACGAAACGGACCGCATGGAATTTATCGGTCGTGGAAATTCCATCGTGCATCCGCAGGCGATGAACAATGCGGGTCCGCTGTCAGGAAATCAAGGCGCTGTCTTAGACCCCATTGTGGCTATCCGGTATAAAATAACGCTCGAGCCGGATGAAATAGTTACGATTGACCTGATTACCGGCATTGCTGAAACGAAGGAAACTTGCCAGGGCTTGATTAATAAATACCAGGATAAACATCATAAAGACCGTGTATTTGAATTAGCCTGGACACACAGCCAGGTGGTACTCCGTCAAATCAATGCTACGGAAGGAGATGCGCAATTGTACGGACGTCTTGCAAGCCCGATACTGTTTACCAACCCGGTATTTCGCGCAAACCCTGCTGTTCTCATCAGTAATCATCGGCAACAATCCGGTTTATGGGGCTATTCCATTTCAGGAGACCTGCCCATCGTGCTGTTGAAAATTGAAAATCAGGCAAACATGCAATTGGTAAGGCAATTGATACAAGCGCATGCTTACTGGCGCTTAAAAGGACTCGTTGTTGACCTGGTGATATGGAATGAAAACCATGGTGGTTACCGGCAGGTTTTTCAAAATGAAATTCAGGCAATGGTTCCGGTGGAATTAAGAGACCGCCCGGGAGGCATTTTTGTAAGAGCGGCTGATCAGATATCCAACGAGGACCATATATTATTTCAAACTGTTGCGCGAGTTATTATCTCCGATAATGCCGGTACATTATCCGACCATGTAAAACGCAAAGCGCCTGCGAAGTTGAATATCCCTTACATCATTGCGGAACAAAAATATCGCCCGGCATTTACCGCCATTCCAATACCCAAAGACCTGCTCTTTTTTAACGGATATGGCGGGTTCTCTGCGGAGGGCAGCGAGTATGTTATTGCCACGGACCGAAAGCATAAAACACCGGCACCGTGGGTGAATGTCATTGCGAATCCCGGTTTTGGAACGGTTGTTTCTGAAAGCGGAGGCGCCTATACCTGGACAGAAAATGCGCATGAGTTAAGGCTGACTCCTTGGAATAACGACCCCGTAAGCGGTGCTGCCGGTGAAGCATTCTATCTGCGCGATGAAGAGAACGGGCACTTCTGGTCAACCTCGCTGCTGCCGGCAGGCGGTTCATCACCCTACATAACACGCCATGGTTTTGGTTATAGTGTCTTTGAGCATATTGAAGACGGCATTTATTCTGAAATGCTGGTGTATGTGGATTTGGAAGCGGCTGTTAAATTCACTGTAATAAAAATTCGTAATCAATCCGGCAGACCGCGCAAACTCTCTGCTACCGGATATATCGAATGGGTGCTTGGAGACAACAGAACAAAAACAGCGATGCACATCCGAACCGAAACAGGCGCGGTTAGCGGGACATTATTTGCAAGAAATCCATACAATACCGAGTTTGCCGACCGGGTTGCTTTTTTCGATGTGGAAGCTAAAAAGAAATCATTTACGGCTGACCGCACGGAATTTATCGGTCGCAATGGAACCTTGCAATACCCTGATGCGATGTTGCGACAAAAACTTTCGGGAAAAACCGGCCTCGCGTTAGATCCTTGTGCAGCCATCCAGGTCCCATTCGATTTAGCAATTGACGAAGAACGTGAAATTATTTTCAGGCTTGGCGCTGGACAGGATTTCAATAAGACAAAAGAACTGGTACAGCAATTTCGCGGAGAGGCGGTTGCACATGAAGCATTTGAAAAAGTAAAAAAGTATTGGAACCATATGCTTGGAGCATTGCAGGTGGAAACTCCGGATGCCGCCATCAATGTTATTGCGAACGGCTGGCTTACGTATCAAACACTTTCATCGCGGCTTTGGGGACGCAGCGGATTTTATCAATCGGGAGGCGCTTTCGGTTTCAGGGACCAGTTGCAGGATGTATTATCCCTGCTTCAGGTAGCGCCACAGTTGGCGCGCAAGCAAATATTGCGCTCCGCCTCACGTCAGTTTAAAGAAGGAGATGTGCAGCATTGGTGGCATCCGCCAGCCGGGCGAGGTGTTCGCACCCGCTGCTCCGATGATTTTCTCTGGCTGCCTTTTGCAACCGCTCAATATATTTCCGTTACCGCGGACTCCGCTGTGCTGGATGAACAGGTGCCTTTTTTGGAAGGAAGACCATTGAACTGGGGTGAAGAATCATATTATGACCTCCCCGTTAAATCCAGTGATTCGTTTTCACTTTATGACCATTGTGTGCGGGCAATCAAAAATGGGTTCACTTACGGTGAAAAAGGTCTTCCTTTAATTGGCAGCGGTGATTGGAATGATGGTTTGGATAAAGTAGGAATTCAAGGAAAAGGGGAAAGTGTGTGGATGGCATTTTTCCTTTATGACATCCTCCTCCGGTTCGCGAAAATTGCACGACTGCACAATGATGCCGCCTTTGCGGATGAATGTGAAAAGCAAGCTGAGCAGTTAAAAGAAAACATTGATAAACATGCCTGGGATGGAGAATGGTACAAACGCGCCTGGTTTGATGATGGTGCGCCATTGGGATCTTCAAGTGGTGAAGAATGTAAAATTGACTCGATTTCGCAAAGCTGGTCTGTATTATCAGGTGCTGGAGAAGCCTCGCGTTCGAATATAGCGATGGAGTCGGCATATAAAAATCTGGTGCAAAAAGATATCGGGATTATTCAGTTGCTGGAACCACCATTCGATAAATCGGAAGTTTATCCGGGGTATATAAAAGGATATGTGCCTGGAGTAAGAGAGAATGGCGGACAATACACCCATGCTGCGGTATGGTTGATTATGGCTTTTGCCAAATTGGGCGACAACAAACGGGTATGGGAGTTATTGAATATGATTAACCCGGTTAACCACGGCAAGACTCCTGAAGAAATTGCTATCTATAAAGTGGAACCTTATGTGATAGCGGCAGATGTGTATGCTAATGAATCACATGCCGGTCGTGGCGGCTGGACCTGGTACACCGGTTCTGCAAGCTGGATGTACCGGCTGATTGTGGAATACTTTCTCGGATTGAAACAGGAAGCAAACAAACTACAATTCGCTCCTTGTATTCCGAAAGAATGGGAGTCTTTTAAAATACACTATCGGTATAAAAGCACGGTTTACCATATTGCAGTTATGCAAAAAGATGGTGAGCAAACAATGAATGTGACTGTTAATGGCGTGGTGCAGGAAGATAAAATGCTCACGCTTACGGATGATGGAGCGGAACACGATGTTCAGGTGGTGGTGTTTACAAATCTGTTAACATAATTTGAAAAGACATTCAGGAAAATCTTCTTTTCATATTTTCATTTAACCGGAATTGCGGTCTTCTTTGAATAGTTGTTTTTACTTCAAATTCTTCTACATTCCCTACCTGATTGTCTGATTTTTCAAGAGAAGAAACCGGACTATTCTGCATTGGTTGCTTATTTGACTTGCTATCAGATTGCTGATTGCGGTAGTCAGTTTGATTTTTGCCCATTTTTTTTGCTTAAATGATGGTTACGCACAAAAATGAGCGCTACCAAATAGAAAAGCGTTACATAATTCCAGAAAAAAGTTACATAATTCATACTTTTTGGTGGTAGGGCAAATTGCAATTTTTCGTGCCAGATTTAACCACACTTGCACGGTTGCGCATTGCAGGTGTAAATCCTTTAATGGCTCGTTTGCCGCACTGGCTTTGGTGTGGTGACGAACGAGTACCCGGCATTAACACCATTCTTTATCTCTGTTTATTTACTAAAACAACTTTCAGGATACGGGGAGAAGAAGTTCCTATCCTTAATCACAGACCTCCGCTTTGGAAGCCTGTAATAAAGAATTACTATTAGCTATATATTAAAATGACATGGCATTGAAATTCAACTTATCCACGCTGAAAGAAAAAAGGGATATCCTGAGTTTCGGAGTTGATATTTTTATGTTGGTGCTGATTGTCATCAACCTTGCATTCATCATTTTTGACTGGCACTTCGGGTTTGCATTCTTCCAAAGATTTCCGGATCGGGTGTCGCCATCGTTCTCTGCCTTTTACCGTGATTCCATTCACCCCAATTTTATTCTCTACGATTTATTTTTTGTTGCGCTGTATGTGCTTGAATTGATAATTAGCTGGACGCTTGCAGTGAAAAGGAAGACGTACGACAGATGGTATTTTTACCCGTTGGTGAATTGGTATGATGTGCTCGGGTGCGTTCCTGTCGGAACATTCAGATGGCTAAGGATACTCAGAATTTTTTTCATTCTAATCTGCCTGCATAAAGTGCATGTCATTGATCTCACAGAAACTTATTTCTATCAGGAAGGCAAAAAGCTTTATGGCATCGGGATGGAAGAAGTATCTGATAGGGTGGTGATTAAAATTCTTAAAGGAATCCAGGATGAAATCAAGCAGGACAGCCCGGTCACTTCACGTATGGTTTCAGAAGCGCTCAAGCCTCATCAGGAAACGCTTGCCCGCTGGCTTTCGCACCGCATCAAGCGGATAGCGGAACATAACTATGACATGTACAAGGACGATTTGAAAATTTACATCGAATCATCCATCAGTGACGCAATGAAGCAAAACAAGGAAATACGAAAAATAGCCCTGATCCCGATATTCGGCAAACAAATTACCGCCAGTCTGAAACAGGGTGTCAGTAATATCACCTACGAAGCAATTAATGGTTTGCTAAAAGGAATAGCAGCGGAGGAAAATGCAAAAGTGATTGAAGATGCAATAAACGCCATGTTTGAATCCATGCTCGTGCAGGAGGAGGATAAGGAGTTGAACCATGCGATTAAAGATATTTTTATTCGCGCCATTGAAATGGTGAAGGAACAAGTATTGGTGAAAAGATGGAAACAGGATGGAATTCAGACAGCGTGATGCCACTGTCTGTAATGGATCCTTCCCTAATTTATTTTGGCGAACCTCCCTTAGGAGCGCTTAAATAGATATCCTGAAGTATCCGTTCCACTTCTTCCCTGGTTTTGACTAATTTTTTCTCCATTCTCTTCAAAAGCTCATCTTCCTTTCCTTCTTCATAATTAAGATCCTCCTCTCTGAGTTCTTTAAACTTTTCCAGGAGATTAGTCTTTATGACAGACCAGTCATTTTTTAGATTTTCAAAGTATTTTAAACCTGGATTTTCTTTATTTGTTTGAGGAGTCATTAACGGATATTTAAAATTTAATGATTGCAAGTACAGGAAACAGGCATCTGCCGGAATTGAAAATACACTTTTTCAAGAGAGTATGGGAATTCATCATTCGGATTGCACGATGGGCAAAGCAGTTCACCCGTTTCATTGTAACTCTGTTTTTGAGTATCTTTTACAATCAATGTTTAAAAATAGCAACCTTGAAAAAAATTACAATCGCTTTCTATAATTTGATAAAAGAAGCGGTATCGGAATTTATTGAAGATAATGCCCTGAAGTTGAGCGCTTCATTATCCTTCTACACTATTTTTTCAATTGCGCCCATGCTCATCATTATCATTTCCCTCGCGGGAATATTTTTTGGCGCGGAAGCGGTAGAAGGAAAAATCTATGGACAAATCAAAAGCCTTGTGGGAAGCGATGCTGCGCTGCAAATCCAGGACATCATTAAAAACATAAAAACCACCGGGCATAATTCACTCGGAGCCGTCATCGGGTTGGTGATTCTTTTTGTTGCCACCACGGGGGTATTTACTGAAATCCAGGATTCCATCAATTACATCTGGTCAGTAAAGGCAAAGCCGAAAAGAGGCTGGTTGAAAATTCTGCGGGACAGGGGAGTTTCATTTTCTATTATCATCAGCATGGGGTTTATCATGCTGGTATCGCTTTTGGTCAGCGCGTTTCTCGATTTGATGAGCGAGCGGCTGCAACGGTTTTTTGATGCGGGCACCGTGCAGATTTTTCACCTGCTGAATTTAGCGGTGGTCATGGTAGTCATCACCGGCTTGTTTTCCGTCATCTTCAAAGTGTTGCCTGATGCGATTATCCGGTGGCGCGATGCATTCATTGGCGCTTGCTTTACGTCTGTTCTTTTTCTTATCGGAAAGTTTTTAATCGGTCTGTATCTTGGAAATTCAACCATCGGTATTACCTATGGCACCGCAGCTTCGGTAGTGATTATCTTATTATGGGTTTATTACTCTTCCATCATTTTATTTTTTGGCGCAGAATTCACAAAGGTCTATGCGCTGAGACACGGAAGTTACATCACTCCGAAAAGCACTGCTGTTTACATCATCAATCAGGAATCATTATTAAATCCACACGTGCCCAGGAATTCTTGATAGTTCTGTGAAGGGTTTTTTTGTTTTTTGGATTTGTAAAGGAGCGGGAGGAACATGAATAAATAATGCTCAAAGCCGCTGTGCGGAGCGCGTAAATCAGGGATTTTTCTGAAGCCGTGCGCAGATTACCTGCCTTTCGTATTCCTGCAAGAGTTCATAAGCCTCATGGTTTTGCTGCTTGTAAGCCATTTGCGTTTGCTGCTGAAAAAGGTCAAGATGCTTTACCAGCCGCTTATCATCCCAGTTGCTCATTTCGGCAATATACTCTTCCGCATTTTCAACTGCGCTGCGATATTTTGTTAGTTGCACTGATTTCATTTTCCTTCTACAATTTTTATTTCTTCTGCGGTTAAGTCATAAAGTTGGTATATAATTTCGTTTATTCTGCTTCCGCAGTAATCTATTTTGCCTTCAAGCTGCGTGATTTTTGTTTGCAGTTTCGATTCTGCTTTTTCTTTGTTTAGTTGGAGAAGTTGGTCAACGAGTTTTATGATTTCATTTTTTCTCTTTTCATCTGCTTTAGGTATAGGAAGCTTTGAAACGTACATGGGCTTATATTCAAAATAGCCTCCTTGCTTTGTTGCTGCAATTGATTTTTAAAAGAAATCACAAGCTAAAGAATTCAAAATGTCGATTAGAAATAGGTCATTTGTAGGAATTATTGCTGTTTTATCATTTGAATAAATCCCCTTTCGATCATAAGTGTAGCTGGCTGCTTTTACGATGGCAGGAATAATAATTTTCGGCTTCTCAAATTCATTGTAATAATCAACTGCATCTTGCATTTCATACCATTTATAGCTACCCGGTTTTCTTCCTTCCCATTTATTGCCTTTAAAATCTTTTGGCTTGGGCATTAATTGATTTTTAAACTTGGTCAAATAGTTTTTGATTGCAGAATACTGGTCAATATCAATTCCCCTCTTTGTAAAAATCAAATACTTGTCGCTTACCGGTAGCTGGTAGCGCTTAATATCCCTTCCTGCCAAAAATGGTTTTATCACTTCTGCGCTCCGCTTATCTTCTTTGATTATTTTTTTTTGGTTGTCTTATCAATTACAAAAGCTTCGTTCAGCCCCGTCAAGACACCTCAATAAATTTTCCCCTTTACGTAATCACCAAGAGGCGCTCCTGCTTTATTTATTTTCTTCAACAGTTTTTGTTCGGTATCTGAGGCAAGATTCCATCCGCTATCATCCAATGAATTTTGCTCCAGGAGCACCCTGTTTTCAGTAACATATTTTTCAAGGCTTGCGAATTTCAAGGTCTTTACATGCGCCAAATCAAAATGCTTTTCAACTCTGCCTTTACCGCAAATAAAAATGCAGGGATAAGTAGTGGCTTGGTCAAACACGGGCAAGTTGCCAAAGTCAATAATCGTCTTGATGTTTTGTTGTTTCATCCATTTGCGCAAAGGCTCTCCGTAATTTGCCCGCATCCATTTGTTGGCTACAATAATTCCCAGCAAGCCATTCTTATTCAGCAACCCAACCCCGCGCTTCATAAAATAGCTGTACAAATCCGCCATGCCATGATACACCCTGTAGCGCGATTCAAAATATTGCTTTTGCTCGCCCAATAACTCCTGCCGAACGTAAGGCGGGTTTCCAATCACCACATCAAAACCCGCATCACCGCCATAGGCTTCTTGCGGCTCTTCCACTTTCGATTTTATCCTTTCAATTAATTCTCCTGTTTCTTTTTGAAGGGCTTTCACCTTCTCCACTTGATATTTAAGTTCCTGATTCACATCTGGCTTCCTGATTTTGAATACCTCAGGAAAAGCTTTGCGCCAGTTGAAAGGCTTGATTTTCTTTTCTGTTTCAAATAATTGTCCATCATAAAAATCCGTATCAACCAAACTATTCCCGTCCTTTACATTCTCATCCAGCGTTGGCAGCACCTATCGTGAAACATGGATAGCTGGTGCGCGATGGAGGCAGAGGTTTCGCCTTCCATACATTTCAGCAGCAAACTCAGCTTGGTTACTTCCACCGCACTCACATCTATATCCACCCCGAAAATGTTGTTGAGTAAAATTTGTTTCTTCAATGCGGTTGTTAACGCTCCTGTTGGCGTAATGGCTTTGTCTTTTTTTGCGGCAGCCGCATTGCTGAAATAATAATCGTGATGATACTTCAGCAAATAATCATAAGCGCCAATCAGAAAACTGCCGCTGCCGCAAGCCGGGTCAACTATTTTTAGCTTGGTGATTTCTTTTGGCGTTTTGCCTGCAATCAATTTTCATACGGTGTTCTTCACAATGTATTCAACCACATATTGCGGTGTGCAATAAACGCCTCCCGCTTTTCTCACTTCGGGTTTCTCCTCCACTTTCGCGATGTGTCCCGCTGTGATACGAATTACTTTCCCTAAAAATTGTTCATAAGCGCTTCCCAAAATCTCAACTGACAAAACCGAAAACTCGTAAGGGATTTTGGGGTAATAGAGTTTGTTGATGATTGTTTTTATAACCTTGTTGTCAACAACAAGCTCTTTGCTGCTTTTGTCTTTCTTGAAATCAAACAAGCCCGAATTGTATTTATCATCGGCTTGCTGAAACAGCCGGAAAAGATTCCGGTAATACGCGCTGCTATTTGATGAAGCCTGCTTTCCGCTTTGTTCCTCGCGGCTCGCAAGAATGCATTCCCTCATGACGCCATAAGGTTCCACCCCGCGGTCTTCGGCAATGCGCCAGAAAATAAGGCGGTCAATCGTTTGCTGAACGGCAAAGTTTATTTCTTCTTCATCAAGATGTTTGTTATTCCAACTGATGGAAGTGGCGAGGTAGGCGCGCCAGCTATCAAGCGAAAGCAAAAATTCTTTGTCAACTGTTGTTGTTCTTCTTTTGTTGGCGTTGCCTTCAACAAACTTGACAAAGCTGCCTTTCAGCACCCGCTCTTTGCTGAAAGTGTCCCAGATAAAATCAAACTCTTTGAGATAATCTTTATAGGTGAGATAGGCTTTGTTGCATGAAAAGTACAAAAGAAAAAAGATTGGTTGACAGGAAGCGTTAAAAATAAGAAGGACGGTAGGAAGTTTGATTTATGCAAAAAACAAACAAACACCGTCCTAAGTCAGTGAACCGCCAACGGTACAAGATTAGCAATTGGAAAGAATATAATCAAGGGCTAAAGCAGCGAGGTTCTTGAGAGGTATGGATACAGAAAGATGCAGAGCAACAATGGTATTATCAAGGAAGCGCTCAACGGGGCGCACAATAATTAGTATTCAGAAATGTGCATAGAGATGGCGATGACACTTCGGGTGGTTTAGCAGTAGGGTTACCGGCAGTTGGAAGGATTTTTAACCTCCTTGGTGGGGATGTTGAACTGGTCGGTAAAAGTTCCCGATTATACAGTGATCAACAGACGGAAGAAGAAATTGAAAATAGAGGGATCCGAGCAAATAGAGAAAAAGGGCATGAAGTTGTACATCGTCATAGACAGCACCGGATTAAAAGTATATGGGGAGGGAGAATGGAAGGTGCGCCAACAGGGCTGGGGAAAACACCGCACATGGATGAAACTGCATAGCAGTAGATGAAGCAACAGCGATAATAGAAAGTTGTGCTATCACCGGCAATAGCGTAGATGATGCAGCGATGGTAAAACCGTTGTTAGATAAAGTAAAGGCAGAAGTAAAAAAGATGGCAGGTGATGGCGCCTGTGACAAGATAAAAGTCTATGAATATTTAGAAGAAGGAAAAATACAGCCGATCATTCCACCGCGAAAAGGGGCAAGAGATAAAAACATAAGGGACATTGGCAAGAGGGGTCGAATACGATGGAAAGAAAAAAACAACTATCACAGACGCAGCAAAGCTGAAACCACGATGTACGGATGGAAAATCATTTACGGAGATAAATTAAGGTCACGAATAACAGAACAGCAAATAGTTGAAGCCAACATCAAATGTAAACTGCTCAATAAAATGACATTGCTGGGTATGCCGAAAAGCTAAATGGTTAAAAAAGCAGCTTAAGAGATTTTTTGAGGAAGGAGGAGTGTGTTCCAAATATAGATTCATGCAACAAAGCCCTTCAAAAGTAAAATCTCCAGTGGATAAATCAAACACTGGAGAGTATGGGATTTCAACCATTGAGATAGAGGTGATTAATTCAAGTGAGCGTGTGTTTTGAGAATAAGCGGGGTAAACTGTAATTAATAAAAAGAAGAGAACTATCTTTTTCATTTAATCTCAATTTTATGTAAGTCACAAAACTGTTAGATGCTTGTGATGACCTCCAATGCGGCTAAAGAGTTTTTTATGGCTGCTGTAATACTTGAAATACAACCTAAATGTATGAAGAAAATTTTGATAAAGCAGCGGAGGCGGGCATGAAATTTTTCACCGCTCCAGTGTCCCTAAGCAAATAGAGTGCGTAATAATTCAGTCAGCACAATGACTGAATTAACGTAAATTCAGTCAGTTCGCTGACTGAATTTTGAAAATTACGTAACTTGCCACTTGAAACTGAAAAAATGCTGATTGAACGCGCCTTGCAAAAGCACATCGAAAAAAGAATAGGCGAAAACAAAGCCCTGATTATTTACGGCACACGCAGAGTTGGAAAAACCAAGCTGCTGGAAGCGATTCGCGCAAAGCATCAAAAGAAAACACTGCTGCTGAATGCCGAAGACATGAGCGTGCAGGCGATGCTGGCGCAAAGAACGGCTGCCAACTATAAGCGCATGCTTGGAAAGCACGAACTGCTGATGATTGATGAAGCGCAGGAAATAAGCGGAATCGGCAAGCATCTTAAATTCCTGCTCGATACGTTTCCACGGCTCACGATAATCGCCACCGGCTCCTCTTCCTTTGACCTGATGAATAAATCGGGCGAGCCGCTTACTGGCAGAAGGTATCAATTCACCCTCAACCCTGTTTCGCAGGGCGAATTGGTGCGGCACGAAGGATTCCCGGAAACACGACAACAACTTGATGAGCGTTTAGTATTCGGCACCTATCCCGAAACCCTCAGGATGGAAACGCCCGATGAAAAACAAGCATACCTGCAATCGCTCGTGCATACCTATCTGCTCAAGGATATTTTCATGTATGAGACGATAAAGAACTCCTCGAAAATTTTTGATTTACTGAAATTAATCGCGCATCAGGTGGGTAGCGAAGTATCCCTGGATGAACTTGGAAGAAACTTAGGCATGAGCAAGAACACCGTTGAGCGATACCTTGATTTACTTACGAAGGTGTTTGTTCTTTTCCGTGTTGGAGGTTACAGCGGAAACCTGCGTAAAGAAGTGGTGAAATCTTCTAAATGGTATTTCTATGACAACGGCATTCGCAATGCGCTGCTTGCTGACTTTCGTCCATTGACGCAGCGCACGGACAACGGGCAGCTTTGGGAAAATTTTTGTTTTTATGAACGCATCAAGCGACAACGGTATGCAGGAAAGCTTCCGGAGTATTATTTCTGGCGTACCTATGACAGGCAGGAGATAGATATGATTGAGCGCGAAAACACGCGCATCCGCGCCTTTGAATTCAAATGGGGAAATGCGGCAACCGCGAAATTGCCAAAAGCATTTGGTGAAAATTATCCGAAAGCAACTTTTGAAATTATCAGCAAAGAGAACTATGCTGAATTTGTAGAGTGAATCACCTCACCAGCGTTACATCACCCGACTCTTTCACCTCGCGCCCATCGAAGAGTTGCAGCACGAAGAGGTAAGAGTAAACACCCATGTCCTGCGGTGCGTCTTTGAATGCGCCATCCCAAGGCACTGTTGCATTATGAATCATTTGTCCCCAGCGGTTGAAGATTTTAAATTCTTTCACTGTTACACCGCTTGCTTTCAGAATAAAGAAGCGGTCGTTCTTGCCATCTTCATTTGGCGAGAACGCGCTTGGTATTGCATACGCATCGGGCAAGATAACGCGAATCAGCAAATTGTCGCTTGAAGTACAGCCATCGGTAGAAGTAACTTCCAAAGTATAAAGCTGGTCGGCAGGTGACGTAACAATCGGACTCGGACAATCCGTGCAACTGATAAATTGATTCGGTGTCCAGATGTAATTACTCACATTCACGCCAGCGAGATTGATGTCAGCGCCCAGTGTAACACTGCCTCCTAATTCAATCACTTCATCTTTTGGAAACACCGTGAATGCAAGCGCGGAAACAACACTCACTTGCGGTGATGCGGCATCTCCCGTGCAACCGTTTGCATTGGTAACGGTGACGGTATATATTCCGCTTTGCGTTACAGAAATAGTATTTGTTGTATCGCCCGTTGACCACACATAATGCGTGAACGGCTGCATAACCGAAAGCGTAATCGTGCTGCCTTCGCACACTTGTAAGGTATCAGCCGCAATCACCGGAGCAGGAATCGTAGCGACATCCACCAGCACCGTATCATAGCGAAAGCATTGCGCATCTTCCACGCGCACGATAAATTCAAAACTGCCTGTTGTGCCTGCTGGAATTGCCACAAAAGGATTTGCATTAGTCGTGCCTGAAATAAATCCGTTTGCCGTTGACGGTTCTGCCGTCCATTGATAGGTGGAGCCTGTTGGTCCTGTAGGATTTCCGCCAATCGTAACGGGTGCATCGCCATCACATAAAGCAACATCGGTTCCTGCATTGGCAGTCGGAGTTGGCTTCACCACGATGCGCAAACTATCCACTGCCCAATTATCACAGATGTCAAATGCAGTATCAATGTATGAGGCTGTTACACCTGGATAAACAGTCGAGATGGAATCAGTCGCGCGGCTTGGAGTCCACACGTAGCGGTAAGGTGGCACGCCATAATCAGGAAACGAAGTAAGACGCACGGGTTCATTGATACACACAGAATCTTTATCGGCAGTAACATCGAGTTCAATCGTTCTGCCTTCCACCGTCACCGCGAAGAAACTTCCGATAGCGCAATTATAGCCGCATGTTTCAAGGCATTGCAGGGAGCGGTTTTTTAGCGTAAACGGCATAATGTAATCGGGACATTGAGGAGGAACACAGTGCGCAAAATTTGAAAAGCGAATCATGCCCGCACCGGGCACTTTATCTGGGTCTGTTGTGCATGTTCCCAGAAACGGTGGATTGGCGGGCTGGCAAATCAACTGCCCTGTAGAGCCACACGGACCAACCACTTCCATCGTCAAATCAAAGAAGTAACAAAACGGAGACGGATTAGGTGGTGAAGGCACGCAAAGTGAATCGGAAACTTCATACTCCAAATCCACCAGCACATCAAATAACTCGCTTTTGCCCGGAACAGTATCAATCACGGTATAATCGCAACTGCCCAGCGTAGTTTGTGTGAACGCAAGCGCTGCGCCTACATCACCGGGCGCATTGATGAAATTGCCGATGCTGTCGCGCCCGAAAACCCACGGGTCAATATACACGGGATAACGCAAGCCGGGATTCGTGAGATATGCAACCGGAATCAGCACTTTCACAGCGTGATAGTTATCCTTCGTTTCTACTGCATAGCTCCCTGTGATTCCCAAGCCGTAGCCATCGTAGTAAGTGGGTTTGTTGTAATGAATATATTCCCAATCGTCTTTCTGAATAGAAAGCTCCGTGTTGTTTTTTAGTGAAACGATTTTAAAATCATCGGGCAAATACAGTTCATCTTCAAACACCAGCCATTCGCTGTTTGCGGGAATGTTTGGTCGCGCGTTCAGAATGAAATCGGTTTTAATTCCGCCTTGTTTAAAAATCTGGCGCACATCAATTTGATTCCATGCACTTGTAGTAAACACTCCGCTTTGCCCAACGGTGGTTGAAGAAAAATTTACAGCAGTCTCTCCGGTTTTATTTCCTTCACTTGTTTCAAAATAAATTTTCAAATCACGATTGAATTCAAATAGAAAACCTGCTGAAACGATGTAAGTAGTTTTCTCGCGCAAATCATAAGCGGTCGGCACCGGTTGGTTTTCTGCTAAAAAAAACCAAGGGGACTCTGCATCCTGTTTCAGGCGCGGGTCAATGGTGCGCAGCAAATCGTTTTCGTCTTTGTAGTGCAGCGGAAAATAAGATTTCTGTGAATAGAAGTGGCTCAGATTATTCGGCTCCACATAGTAGCGCGAATAAAAATCTCTTTTCTGAATCAACTCCACGCAATCATTACATCCTGCTTTGTAGGGAAGAATTCCAAACTCAGGATGCTGCTGCATTTCAACAGGAGTATTTTTTATCAGCGTACTCGTGATATTTTTTTTCTCCGCAGGAAAATTCGTGAAATTATAGCGGGCAACTTGCATTTGGTCTTGCGCAAGAAGTTGAATCGAAAGAAACAGAAAAAACAGTAGAGCGCAGAACTTCTCCCCTTTTAGGGGAGACAGAAAGCGAAGCGCTTCAGAGGGGTGGCTTTGAATAAAGCAATCACTCTTTTTCAAGCTACCCCCTTGTGTTCCCCCTACGAGGGGGAAAGCCAGCGCACACCGCACCTCGGTGAAAGATGGAGGGAAGAGTGAAATAAAATTCTTTGTTTTAAAACTCACGACAGATAGCAAGACTTACCGAATTAAAGTTACGTTGCCTTTGCGTTCGATGGGGGTAGCATCGCCTTTGCTTGCTTTGATGTAATACACATACACTCCGGTGTCCTGCGCTTTGCCTTTGTGCTCGCCATTCCAGCCCAGATTCAAAAGACCCTGACTTACTTCACTTGAGTTTGTAGAATAGTAAACCTGCTCGCCCCAACGGTTGAAAATACGAATCTCATATTTGTCAATATTATCACCAAACACCGTGAAGAAATCATTTGCCCCATCACCATTAGGCGTGAATGCCTGCGGAATCGTAAGCATCAGTTCGCATCCTTCCACAGCAACTGTCACCGTATCATACGCGATGCAGCCGGTGGCGGTATCTGTTCCGGTTAAATAATAATTATAAATCGCGCTTTCAGCCGGGATTACGGTGGGATTACTGCTGTTCGGATCGCTTAATCCTTCTGGGGGCGACCATGTATAAACATCCGCTCCTGATGCATTCAGTTGTAATTGCAACCCTTTGCATAATAACGAATCATTTTCGCCCGCATCAACAGGTGGTAATTCATTCACAAAAACATTCACCGCATCAGCGCTTCCGCAACCCGTAGTGTCAGAAACGCGAATCGTGTAGTTGGTTGTTGCTATCGGCTGAACAATTGTAGCCGCAGTTGAATCTCCATTGCTCCACAAATAATTCACGCCCTGTTCCGTGAAATAATGAATTCTCCCGTTCCACACGCGGGGCGTGATGGGCGAACTAAACGCATACGTGATTGCTGTTCCTTCGTAAAAATTCAGAATACCATCACTCGCATACAAACCGCCAATGACATTCCCATTGGTATGCACCATGAATGTATTGTTGGTAGTGGTGATGTAGAATGAAAAAATGTTGCCTGCCGGAATGAAAATATTAATAAGAATGGGAATCGGTGTTGCAGTGCCTGTCGGGTTGGGAGTGATGCCCGTTGCAGAGCCGAGCAATGACCAGGAAGTAGAATCCGTTTCGCTGCCCGCATAAGGAGCGGCACGGTAATAAATCCGCATGTCAGTTGCTGAATTGCTCAGGAAGTTTGCATCAAAGCGCGTGATGGTTAAATCATAATCCGCTTTCACATCAAACATATTCCCGTTGCTGCCGGAAGTGCCGAGTAGTGTTGTTTCTAATACTTTATCGAAACCCGCTCCCGTTGCTTCCAACTCAACGGATTCACCCACACAGATTGTTTTGTCATCGCCCGCATCAACGGAAAGCACCTGCACCACATTTACGTTGAACGTGTTTGTAGCTATTCCGCAAATGTTCAACGCATAGATGCTGAGTTCAACTGTCCCTGTTGAATCGAACGTGACGATGATTTCATTGTTGGAAGTGTCAATGATTCTCCCCCATGAAAGCGACCATTCGTAATAAGTTTCCGGCAAATAAGAAACCGTGTAGAGAAACGTATCGCCCTGGCACACCACAGTTGGTCCCGTGATTTCTACATCAGGAATCGAAACCACGAAAATGGTTTTGGGCGGGGAATATGGCCCAAAGCATCCGTAATTAATTTCACGCACACGGAACGTATAATCATCAACAGGCGCGCCTGTGAAATCAACTCTCAGCGTATTGCCCGGCCACGTGAAAGGAACTCCATTATTCAACGAAGTGCTCAACCATTCATATTCCGAATCGGGATTGTAAGGAACAATCAGCAACTCTGCAATTTCCGTGTTGCAGTAAACCGATTTATCAGGGATGACAAGCGAAGGATTATCCGCAGGCGCGCCAATCGTGAGTCGGATAATTGTTCCGTTTGAATTCCAGGGATTCGTAGAATTATCTGCGATGATGCGCATGTAATAGCTGCCGGGCATAATTCCCAGCAACAGCAAATCATTCAATCCCGGAATTGTTAAAATCATTGTGGAGGAAGTTGTGTCGAAAAGAACGCCAAGCCCGCCTTCATTCACGACAGCAAGCGACATCATGTCAAGCAGTTGCACGATGAAACTGTTTCCGGCAAGGTAGCTTGCGCTGCTGTCCCATTGGTTGATGTCAATTTCAACGGTATCTGTTACGCCCACTGTTTCGCGGATGCACACGCTGATGTCGAGCGTTTCATTCGTGGTGATGTCGCAATGCTTGATGCAAAACGGACCATACAATGTGCCGATAGTAGCCGGGCTTGTTGAAACAACGCGGATAAAATAATTGCATCCTTCAGGAGTAATCGGAATTAAGCCGGACACATTTCCCGGCATTGCGCCAATAGCAGGGTCATACGTTTCTCTGCTTGGGAATGTGCCGATGATTTGCGGGTTGGCGAAATTCCCCGCTGAATCAGAAAGCTGCGCGATATACACGTTAGGCGCATTGAACACTCCTGTTGAAAGAAACGGAACATCAATCGCGCTTTGTGAACAAACAGTGTCAGGGTCGGTTGTTACGATTGGCGTAAGCGTAGTGATTGTATTCGGACACACCTGCACCTGAAAGCAAATGCTCGCAGTTCCCACAATCACGGGCGGAGGAGCGATGCGCGTAACCCGCACTTTATAGCAATTGCCCGGAGGCGTTGTTCCCGGAATCAACACACCGACAAAGCCCGTTGTGTCAAGGTCGGCAATATTGAATACTCCAAGACTCACAGGATTTGTGAAATTTCCGCTTGAGTTGGAAAGCTCAATCCTATAAGCGCCATCACACAAAGGCTCTGACAAATCCCATTGCAACACCAAACTGCTCAAACGACAAACAGGATTTGGAGAAATGAATGGCACGGTGAGTTGCGGACCTGTGATTTGGTCATACGTTCCCACCACAAGAATATCATCAATGCCGAATGAAATCGTTGAAGGAGGCGTGCCTGCTCCATTCACCCAGCGAAAGCCAAAGCGCAGGTTGGCGACATTTTCAAAAATCGGGTCGGTGATGGTGACATAATTCCACTTCGTTTGGTTGCGGTATTGCGCTGCGCCTGTTTGTGTCCATGCACCGCCATTAATGCTGTAATACACTTCGCCATGCGCATCAGGCGAGCCTTCGCACACATAGAAAAATGCGAGGATAATTTCTTTCATGCCCAGCGTACAGAATCCATCAGAGGTATATGCGAACCTGTCTGAAACTGCTGTGACATCATAGTTTGCGTTGGAGACGGAATTACTTGTTACCGCATTCTCATCGTGAATATGCAGATAGTCGCTGAATGGCGCATTGGTAATTGTACCCGCAGTGGTGCTGTCTTGATTTGTTGTTGCGGGATAAATCACGCCTCCGTCATACGCATCATTAATAATCCATTTGTTGCTGCCGGAATGGTTCGTAATTCCACCCGTGTCAAACGCAAACGTGTTGGTTGGCGATTCAAAATTTTCACTCAGCAACAACACTTGTTGTGAAAAGGCAGTTGCCGCAAGGAAAACAAGCAGAAAAATGGTAAGGATTGGTCGCATGGATAGAGGGGTGAAAATAGTAAAAAAAGACAGCACTAATTGCGTCTGTGATTTTCCCTTCTTAGAAAAATGCAAAGGGTAACACATTTAATGAGTTCTTTGAAAAACTGATTTCAAAGAACTCTTAATATAGCGCGGTTCTAAAAATTAAAAAAAGACGAACCACAAAGAACTCAAAGAGAAAACACAAAGCTCACAAAGCATTGATTTTATTTGCTTTGTGTTTCTTTGTGAAAAATTCTTTGCGTCCTTTGTGGTTAAAAAAATAATTTTTAGAACTGTCCTATAGATACCCCCTTTGTATTTCCCTGCCTCAGGCGGGGAAAAGCCAGCTCACTGCAATTTCATCGGTACATCGGCATATTGGCTAATCAGTATATCCGCATTAACTTGCGCTCCTGATGAAAAACCTCGTTGCTACTACAATCTTGCTCGTCACATTTTGCAGCCTGTTTGCACAAACGGACAAATCGCAATATCTCTACACCAGCGACAAAAAACTGATTGGCAATAAAAGCCAACTCATTAAAGAATGCGCAGCCGAAATGGACGAAGAAGGCATGGATGAAGCCGCAAAAACTGAATTGTGCGAGTGCATTTTATTTCAAATGGCTGCGCACCTTACATACAAGGATTTCAATAAAATGATTGAAGCCGAAGATTTTGATTTTGAAAAAGTGTTTGAAAACAAGAAGCATAAAGAAATGGCAAATGGAGTGCTGGAGTGCATCTTTTCCCTGATGCAGGATGGCGGAGTCATCACCTCCTTTCGCGATGAATTTATGAATGAGTGCGTAAAAGGATTTGAGCAGGAAGCCGCATCCACCCCCGCGCTGGCAAGCGTTGACGCAACGGTGTATTGCAGTTGCATGTTGGAAAAAATTCTTGAGAATAAAGAACTGACAAAAAACTTTATGAGCCAGGCGGATGATGAAGATTCCCCGCTGATTGCTGAAGCGGCTCTCCCGTGCATGTTGCTGGCAATGGGCGTTGACGAGGAAAATGCCGTTGAAGAAGACTCCCTAATCGTGCGGGAAATAGACCCCATAACGATGGAAGAAATTGTAACGAAGCAGCCAGCGCCAAAAGAAAAATCAGCAGACATAAAAGGCGATGTGCTGTCGGCAGAAGTGCCGCTCACGCGCTATCTGAGCGCCTATACGCTGAAGGTAAAAATGGGCGCGGTGGAAGGAAAGTTTGTGCTTGACAGCGGTGCGAGCGATATCCTCATCAACAAGGAATTTGAAAAAAAACTACTGGATGCGGGCGTGCTAAAAAAGGGAGATGAAGTGGGCGAAAAAACTTATGCGCTTGCTGACGGAAGCAAGGTGAAGGCTAAAGTCTATAACGTGAGCGGAATACAAGTGGGAGGATTTACGGTTGACAATGTAATGACGGGCGTAATCAGCGAGGATGCTTCGCTGCTGCTCGGCAAATCCTTTCTCGATAAATTCACGCGCTGGGAAATAGATAACGATAAAAAGACGTTGTATCTGGAAAAATAACTGCGCTGCTGCCGCAAGTTTTGCCGCGCTGCTTCTCTCGCGCAAGATTGCAGCGTAAGCATTGTGCGGCTGCTATCTTGTGCGTATTCTTCAGGCAAGTTTCCAACTTCATGCGTGTGCTCTTATCCTCCTGCTTTTTACGGCTCTATAAAAATCCTCCCTGCTGCAATCTGCGCTGCATCGCTGCGCACTCTGTACGCATACACCCCCGTTGCAAAATCTTTCGTTGAAATGCCTTGATTAATCAACCCGTTTTTCAGCAACTCTGTTTTTACTAATCTTCCCTGCATATCATAAAACTCTACCCGCGCTCCGGTTTCATTTTCAGGAATGTAGCCGGATAGCATAATAAATGAAGATGCCGGATTCGGATATAGCTTCATCTGCGCTTGCACCACTGTGGTCTGTGGACTGTTGACTGTGGACGTATCTCCCACATGCACCTGCAACCAAGCCGTATCCCAATCATTGCCTGCTCTTGTTACCAGCGTAATGGTATAGCTACCCGTATCATTGTAAGTATGCGTTGGATTTCTGATACTGGAACTATCGCCATCTCCGAACTGCCACTGCCAACTGCAATACACGGGGCTGGCGTTGTGCAGCGTGATGGTTTTGCCGATGCTCGTATCAAGTTGTATTTGCGCGATGCTTACATCGCCTTCGGTGTAGCCGCAGGAGTCGGTAGTGATGAATACGATGTCATTTGCTGCCGGACCTTGATAGATGATAAAGCCTGTCATGGCTACACCTCCGTGAGAATTAAAATTCATATCCCAGATATATTGCGCTGCGCTGTCAATGGCATGAAGTCTTTCCCAAAGCATATTTCCATCGTTATCAATTTTCATAAGCCATGAGTTGAGTTGAAGCGTATTCGTATCGTTTTTATATCCGCCTACAAAATAGTTTCCGTCAGTTGCTGGTTGAACGCTGTGATGTTCCACAATGTAAAAACCTCCAGCTTCATGAAATTTTTCCCAAAGCAGGTTGCCGTCAATATCTGTTTTTATCACGTATCCTTTGGATGTTGCAAAGCTCGGATTGGGAATATTAACCCAGCCCACCATAATGATACTGGTGTCCTCTGTCAAGAGCGAATTATTAGAAAAACCAGCCCGATCTTCATCTGCTGTTCCATAACTCTGTGTCCATATTTCATTAAACTGCGCATCCAACTTCATCAGAAATAAATCAGTATCGGTATTATTGGGAAAGGGAAATGTTGTTTTCTCGCCTGAAAGCATATAGCCTTTGTCCGGCATTTCAAAAAGATGATAGGCAAAGTCATATCCCGCTCCTCCATATTGCCGCGTCCAAAGGACGTTTCCATTTGTGTCCACTTTTGCCAGTAGTATCTGGCTGCTGTTAAAAGATGTGTCTATATAATGATAACCCAGTATCAGAATAGTGGAATCTTCTTTATAGGGATATAAGCGTATCATCTTTTCAAACATGCCAAAGTCAAACCTGAAAATCTGCGCATTGCAGGAATCATCTGTTTTTATCAGATACGTATTGTCCTCCATCGTGAGCGTATCAAAGTAACTTCCAATGGCGTAATAAGAATTGAATAATTTCTTGTAATCGTACATCACGTCAAAGGATTCATTTCCCCTGCTTCTAAATAGTTTTTCGCACAATACGTTTCCGACAGAATCCGTGACCATAATAAAGGAACGCCCATGGGGCGATGGATCAATCGTTCGCGAGCCGCCACTCAATAGAAACCTGTTGCCTTCAATTTGGACTACTGAGTTTGCCCCGTCTCCGGTATTTGTTTCAACCTGAATTGCTTTTTTAACAAACTGCTGTGCCAATAGAGTCATGCTGGCAAAAAAGAAGAAGCCCAGTAATGAAGTTTTTTTCATGTTAAAGTAAAAAATGAATGCAGGCAGCGTGTTGCAAGTGATGGATATACCCATCATTTCTATTCTGAATATCGTAAATATTGTTAAAATATTCCTGAGCAAAAAGTGCATTCGAGTAAAGAAGAAATAAAAAGCAAGCGTATGTTATAATCTTTCTCATATTAACAGGGCAAAATAGTAAGGGGGAGCATGCGCTCCCCCTTTTCTATTAAGTTTTTACTTTGTTATTGAAAATTTTCTTACCTCAATGACTGCATTTAAATTCCGAAGTTGCAAAATGTATGTTCCTTCCGGGAAATTTTTCGTGTCAATCAGCACTTCATTTATACCTTGATGTAACTCTCCTTTTGATACCTGTCTGCCCGCTACATCATAAATGTCGTATTCCGGTTGTGTAATTGTGTTCGGAATATTTACTTCAAGCGTGATGAATGAACTTGCCGGATTCGGATAGAGCGAAATCAAAAAATCTTCAGCAGGCGATGCAAGGCGTTTCTCTACATCTTCGTCATCTGCATAGATTTCATAGCTGCACTCTTTCCCGGTTGCCGCTTTCAAATAAGCGCAGGCTTTGGGTCCAATCAGCGTAGTGCTGTTGCTGAGTTGTTCCAGCGCGGCAATTTCTTCATCGGTACACTTGTCTAATCTTCTCCCGCTTTCGTAAATAGAAAGCAACAACTGCATCAACTCAACATACGCGCTGTTTTCCGAAGTGTATTCAGCGCGAACGGTTTCATTTGCAGACTCAATCTTTCTCCAGCCTGTCGCACTTTCCACGTTATCCACTACTTTATGGCAATCTTCATATCTTCCGGCTGACAAATAAAACTCTGCCAATGTTTTCTTATCTTCCAGCAAGTCAGAACTTTCCAAATACAGAATAGCAGTGTCAACATTCTTAGCTAAAAGTTGCGCTGCGATTTCGTTGCTTACCAATTGCGCCAGCCCTGTATAATGCTCAACTTGTTCGAGAACACTTTGCCTGCCGATTGTTTCTGATTCAGCATTTACGCTATCAGCAATGTTCCGGTAATAGTCAAGAGCATTTAAAAGTTGTGGGTCTATGCCAAAATCATTTCCTGATAAGCGGCAACCAGTACAGGTATAGAACGGAGTGTTACAGGCGGTAGCTGTTTTTTTATACCCAGCATCAGTTGTATTGAGACATTCATGCAACCAAGTTGACTCCCAAGCTGTAGTGCTGCAATTAGGCTTCGTCATTTCCGTATTGCTAATATCCTTGGTATGGGTATAGTAGTGAAAGTAAGAGGAGCTATTTACCTTTACATCTACCGCGTTAGTGCCCGTGCATAAAGAAGTCCATTCATTCCCTGCTCGCTGATTAGAATTTGAGCAATTATTATTCCCTTGGGTGCGCAACGAGCCATTGTAGGTGTACCATGCGGAACCACGAGAGAAATCATAAATGTAATTTGTGAATGTATTGCAGCTTACAGCGTAGTTACTATTGTTGTTTTGCGATTGAAAGGCTGTTGAGGTATTCGTGAACGTATTCTTAAACATCAACGCACCTGCCGAGCCGGAGTTGTCCGTAACAATACCATAGAGTTTACTTACATTTAATCGGCTCGTTCCGGTGAAACTATTACCTTCTGCTCTGTATCTATTTGAGCCTACAGTAAACAATCCGTAGTTGGTACCCCATTGGTAACCGCCACAGCAGTAGGTGAATGAGATTCCGGGAATATTCGTGAACGTGTTGTTTAATATTCTGTCAGAGCTGGTTGAACTTTGCAGGTAAATGCCCTTATCTACTCCGTTAAATGTACAGCCGCTTATTTCTAATGCGCCTCCTAACTGTTTGTTGATGCCTTGCACGTCAATATTGTTGTATAGCACATCTTGAAATGTAGTACCTGTAATGTTGAGATAATTTGCACTTGACATCTCTATAAATCGCACCGGATTGGTTACTGCGGAGGGTACGCTGCTGTTAATAGCAAAAGTGCAATTCGTAATATTATTGCCGGAGCAACCGGGAGAAACCGTGGTAAACCCCCAATAGTAGATGCCCACCTTGTTGTTTAAAAAACTGCAATTCGTGAAATTAGCGCAAGGTCCATAGTAAGCAAGATTGATATGCGTTGTCGTCATCTTTACTCCCACTTGAGCATGTTCAATTGTGCAATTGGAAAAACTTGCGCTTGGGTTACTGTTGTGCGCTTGGATTTCAATACCTGCCCATAGGTAAGTGCCTGAACCATCACTCGTAAGGCGGGCATTATTCTCGACTATCAAATAACCACCTGTTTCAACCCTAATGCCTGCGCAAGATTGGTAAAAAGTGACAACAGCGGCAGCAGTGATAATAAGTTGACCTCCGCTTTTTACAGTGTAAAATTCATCAACGGACACAGGATAATCCCAAGTAACAGTAGTGGTAATATTAAATATTCGGACATTGCCCCGCCACCCTCCAAGGCATTGCCGCAATACAAAAGCAAACGAACAAACTGATTTTTCTCAGAAAAGAAAAACGAGACACTGCATTAAGCGAGGTGGAGTACCCCCCCCCGCGTTTTCAAGAAAAAGTTTCTGCTTCATAAAATTTGGTTTTATTAAGTTAAGAAATAAATTATTCCTGCCAAACTTACCTACCCGCCTCATTTAAAACAATACGGGAAAACACTTACGTAACTTGACGTAATCCTTTTCGCATTTGACATTCAATCGTTTATATATTTCTGGAATACAGCAAATGAAAATATTTTGAAAAAAATTACCGCGCTGGCAAAGCGTTTCATGGCAGCAGAGGGCTATTTATCCGTTTTTTTGAAAAAATTATTGTTTTCGCCCTTTTTGATGGTTATTTCCGATACACAAGGCGCGAAACAACTCATGCAGGGCGTCACAGGCTATACCTCTTTCATAATTTATTCCTTTCATCTTCTCCTTTGGAGAAGAACAAAGATGAGGCGATAAAAAAAGCGAATTATGAAAGAGGTCTACTGCCTCTCGGTTTGCGTTCAAGTTGTGGTGGCGCAAAGCCCACGCGCCAAACTTGAACGAGCGAGAAATCAACTCATCATCGAATCACCAAATCAACTCATCTGCCCCACCGCCTTCCCCGCAATATGCTCTCCGATAGAAAGACAAGAAGTAGCAGCAGGCGAAGGAGCGTTGCATACGTTTAGTACGCGCTTGCTTTCTAAGATTGCAAAATCATCCACAAGGTTTCCTGCGCGGTCAACCGCTTGTGCGCGCACACCGGAGCCGCCATCCTCCAAATCATCAGGCGTGATTTCAGGAATTAATTCTTGAAGCGCTTTCACAAAAGCGGCTTTACTGAACGAGCGATGTAGCTCACGTAATTCTGTGCGCCAGTATTTAAATGCGATTTTGCGGAATCCGGGCCAGCCCAGCGTTTCAAAAAATTCACCCGCATGAAAATCAGAAAGCGTGTAGCCTTCTTTACGGAACGCAAGCACGGCATTCGGTCCTGCTTCAATGCCGCCTTCTATCATGCGCGTGAAGTGAACGCCTAAGAACGGAAAGTTCGGGTCGGGCACAGGATAAATCAGATTGCGCACCAAATGTTCTTTCTCTTTTTTCAGCACATAATACTCTCCGCGAAACGGGATAATGCGCATATCAAGCGCGGGATGCGTGAGCCGCGCAATCGTATCGGAATAGAGTCCCGCGCAGTTGATGAGGAATGCTCCGGTATAATCGCCCGCTGTAGTTTGCACAACAGTTTCAGTTTCGCTCACCGTTATCTTTTCAACTTTTGCCCCGAATAGAATTTCACCGCCCTGCTGCAAAATGATTTCCGCGAGTTTTTGAGCAACCGTTTTATAGTTGATAATGCCCGCCTGCGGAACAACAATGCCTTGCGCTCCGGTTGTTACATGCGGTTCTATTTCTATGATTTCTTCTTTTGAGATTTTCCGCAAGCCCTTCAATCCGTTTTCGTTGCCACGTTTGAAAATGCCGTCAAGAATCGGCAACTGCTCTTGCTTCGTTGCAACAATAATTTTTCCGCAAATATCAAACGGAATGTTGTGTTGCTCTGCAAATGCTTTCAACTGGTTATAGCCGTTCACACAGTTAATCGCTTTTAAACTTCCCGGCTTGTAATAAATGCCGGAGTGCATCACCCCGCTGTTATGCCCCGTTTGATGCGCGGCAACTTGTTTCTCTTTTTCAAGCACACAAATTTTTAATCCCGGCTTTTTTTCGAGCAGGCGATAGGCAGTTGCCAAACCAACAATGCCCGCGCCTATAACTACGACATCATATTTCATGGGATAAAACTACAAAGGCGTGGTTGGATTTTCTTCTGTCAAGGCGGAGAGATGTCCGCAGGACAGAGGGGTCTCAACTCCCGTGAGTTCTGGTTAAGGGCTAAAGCCCTTTGTATACTTCGCCATCTTTCATTACCCCGCCTTAAAAGGCGGGGCTACTAAATTGCCCCTACCTTTAGGTCGGGGTTTGAGGTGCATTCAAAAAACCGAGAGGGCTTTAGCCCTTTTCTCAATCAAACCAGTTCAATGTTTATGACATTGCGCGCAAGCTTGCGCAGGAACTTCCCCTGAAAGGGGAAGGAAGACCCACCGAAAATTTGCTAATTTGTAACCAACAACCATCCTTGAATGAAGTATTTCTCCGCAGACTATTGGGTTATTCTTTTCTGCTCATTGGCTTCAACTTCCTATTCTCAAACCTTCACTGAAGTAAGCCAGCTCGCAGGCATCAATCATTTCATCTACTCTCCTTCGCTCATTGGCGGTGGCTGCGCATTTTTTGATTACAACAATGACGGCTGGCTCGACATTTATATTGTCGGTGGATTAAACCAAGACAAACTCTATCGCAATAATGGCGATGGCTCATTTACTGATGTTGCCGCATCTGCGGGGCTTTATGCGGCAGGATTATTCTATACACAGGGTGTGGTGACTGGAGATATTGACAACGATGGCAACCGCGATATTTTCGTTACCACGCTGGGCGACAACAATGATTGGGCTGAACCGGTGCGCAATATTCTCTACCGCAACAACGGCAACGGCACATTCACCGACATTGCAGCGTTTGCAGGTCTTACAGATTCCACATGGAGCGTATCCGCCAGTATGGGTGATTACAACCTTGACGGCTATCTTGATATTTATGTTGGAAATTATGTCGCACAAACTGCTTTCATCCGCCACCCGATTTCCAATGAAATCATCGGATTTGCACATACGGGATTTGAAGATTATTTGTATTTGAATAACGGCAACAACACGTTCACGCAAATTGCTCCGCAGTTGCAAACGAACAATGCAGGCACTACGCTCGCAACTGCTTTCTCGGATTTCGACAACGACAGCGATATGGATATTTATGTTGCAAATGATTTTGGCGAATGGGTGATTCCGAATGTGCTTTACCGGAATGAATATCCGCTTGATTCTTTCACGGATGTCAGCGCAGCGTCAGGCGCAAATGCGGGTATTTACGGAATGGGAATCGCAGTGGGCGACTACAATGAGGATGGCAACTTGGATTATTATATCACCAACATCGGCAGAAATGTGTTGTATCAAAACAACGGCAACGGCACGTTCAGCGATGTTACTGATTCAGCCGGAGTTATAAATACTTATACGCCCGATAGTTTGTTTACCACAAGCTGGGGTACTGCGTTTTTTGATTATGATAATAATACCTGGCTCGATTTGTTTGTTTCAAACGGGCAGATTCCCGCAGTTGACATTATTGCCACCGGTGTAAAAGACCCGCATAAACTTTTCAGAAATAACATGGACGGCACGTTCACTGATGTGTCAGCGCTCGAAGGCGTGAGTGATTCTACAAAAGGCAGAGGTTTTGCGACAGGCGATTATGACAATGATGGCGATTTGGATATGCTCGTGGCGTGTACCCATCAGTTTCAAAATGGCGCGGGAACAAAAGTGTTGCTCTATCGCAACGATCAGGCAAACGGCAATCATTGGCTGAAAGTGAATGTGCAGGGAACGGTGAATGCGCACGATGCTTTCGGAACACGCATCGAAGTATATGCAGGCGGAAGAAAATGGCTCCGCGAGATTGATGGCGGCTCCAGCCATGCTTCGCAAAACAGCAGCACCGCGCATTTCGGACTCGGAAGCTACGCGCAGATTGACAGCCTTGTCGTGATTTGGCTCGGAGGTAATCGGTTTACGCTCTACAATCTCACAGCCGACCAAACGCTCACAATTATTGAAAACGGGCAAAGCATCGTGCAGCAAGATGTGTTTGTTGAAATCTGCGCGGGCGACAGCGTGCTTGCGGGTGGCGCGTTTCAAACAACAGCCGGAGAATATTCCGATACATTTCCATTAGCGGGTAATATTGACAGCATTGTGATTACGCATCTCACCGTTCACCAAAATGAATTGACAGCGCGGCATTTCGATGTGTGCGATGGCGACAGCATTTTGCTGAATGGAATTTACTTTCATGCAGACACGCTGCTCACTGATTCACTCACAAGCGTTTTTGGTTGCGACAGCATTGTGCTGACAGAAATAATTTTTCAGTCGCGGCAAGTTGCAATTGCAGACGCGCTGATTTGTGAAGGCGACAGCATCTTTGCGGGTGGCGCGTGGCAAACGCAAAGCGGAACATATTATGACACCATCCCAGCGGGTGCTTTATGCGACCATGTGCTAATCACCGCGCTTGGAGTGATTCCCGCAATTGAGCCTGACACGCTGCAAGCTTTTATTTGTACAGGCGACAGTCTCCTTGCGGGTGGCGCATACCAAACTGCTGAGGGTTTTTATGCAAATACGTTCACGGTGCTTTTTGGCTGCGATAGCGTTGTTGTCACTGACTTAAAAATTCTGAACCACGATCCCATTACACAAACATTAACAACCTGCGCTGGCGACAGCATTTTTGCAGGTGGCGCGTTTCAAACAACAGCCGGAATTTATTATGACAGTTTGCTCAATGCCGATGGTTGTGACAGCTTAATTATTTCTGAGTTGAATTTTTATGCAAGCTATTCTGCTGATACGAGTTTGATTATTGCTGATGGCGACAGCGCTTTCATCGCAGGCGGTTGGCAAACTGAAGCAGGAACTTATACCGACATGCTTACAACTGCGAATGGTTGTGACAGCATTCTCACTTGGGAATTAATTGTTGAGCCTGTCGGCATTGAAACTATTTCGCAAGAAAATTTCCAGTTGCATGTTTACCCGAATCCTGCCAACTCAAATTTTACAGTTTCTTATTTCTTACAAAATGAAGAAACAGTATGCCTGAAGCTACTGGATATTTCAGGGAAAGAAGCACTTCGGATTTTGGATAAAAAAATAACCGTAGGAACACATCAACTTGAAATTTCCAATTCTACGCTTGCGCCCGGAATGTATTTACTCACGTTCAGAACATCTTCCCGCTTGGGAGAGTTGAAGTTGATTCTATATTAACGACCTGAAACAGAAAAGGCAGTACTCTTTGAGTCCTGCCTTTCTGCTTTGGATAGCCCCTTCTGACCATCCAAATGTCCTGCAACCTGCTTAACAAAGATGGGGCAAGTTTTTTTTGTGTGCGGTGACTTTAGTCACCATTGATAAATGATTTTTATCGGGCTGAATTAGAATGACTGTAGTGAGGTTAATTTTTTTTAAGTAACCCCGCAATCACTGCCTTCATCTCATCAAACTCTGCGCGTTCAAACAGGCGCGTGAGGAAAACAATTTTTCCGTTTTGGTCAATGATGATGTTGCGCGTGACGCCACTTTTTTCCTGCGCAAATAATTTAAACACTTCGCCACCGGGATCAAGCGATAGCGGATAGGTGATGCCTGTTGCTTCTGCAAATGCTTTTACTTTTTCGAGCGGTTCATCCAAATCAACTCCGTATAACTTCAATCCTTTGTCTTTATATACCTGCCAGATTTCAGATTCGATGAAGGGCATTTCTTTCCTGCACACTCCACACCAGCTTGCGGTGAATTGAAGCATGATTACATTGCCTTTTAATTTTTTTGATTTTACTTTTTCTCCTGTTGCCAGCACAAACTCAAACGCGGGCGTAGTATCGCCCACTTGCACAATGTAACCGCGAGTATCTGTTGTTTGCGCGACAACTTTGAACTGACAAACTATGAATAACAGGAAACCGAAAGCAAACAGGTTCTTCATCATTTTTTTTTTACAAAATTACTCACCTGCACCGGTGAAATTGTTTTTCTGAACATCTCAGGCGACCTTCGTCTATTCTACATTTGATATGAGATACCTTGACCCGCTTGAAAAGAGCTATCGCAAACACGCTGATAAACAACGCGCAGTTGCAATGGCAAAAAACATGAAAGACCGGTTTGAATATTTCGGCATCATGTCACCAATTAGAAAAGAACTTGACAGAGAATTTTTGCGGCAACACGGAATACCAGAAGCCTCTGAACTTCCCACAATTATCAAAGCAGCATATCGAAAGCCTCAGCGCGAGTTCCAGTATTTCGTCAACGAACTGACAAGAAAACAGGTGAAGCAACTGCCGGAAGATTTTATCGAAACAGCACATTTCATGCTCGTAACAAAATCGTTGTGGGACACTGTTGATGCCATTGCTGTGGATATTGTTGGTGGATTGGTGTTACGCTATCCTGGTTTAACATAAAAGATGGACGAATGGATTGACGATGAAAACTTCTGGTTGCAACGCACCGCTATTTTGCATCAGTTGCGCTACAAAAAACAGACGGATGAAAAACGGTTGTTCGCCTACTGCCTGAAATATGCCGCACAAAAAGAATTTTTCATCCGCAAGGCAATCGGGTGGGCGCTGCGCGAATATTCAAAAACAAATCCCGCAGCGGTGAAAAGGTTTGTGAAGGAGGCTCCGCTTTCTAATTTCAGCAAGAAGGAGGCGATGAAATGGATAGACAACCATTAACCTTGCAGCCTCTTTACCAAATCTCGTATCTCATTGTCACGAGCGGTTTCTTTTTCTGACTTATCATATATTGACACCAGATAGATTTTCGTAACTGCCACTTTCACACAGGTGATTACCCTTGCTCCGCCACTTTTCCCCTTGCCCTTTGATGTAATGGAGAGGCGTACTTTGTAAACATCACCGCCAAGCCCAGTTCCAATGCGGGGATTCATCGCTAACTCCTGTGCAAGAGTTGCAATGTCTTCTTTGAGCGAGCGGTATTTTTTAGATAATCTTTTCGCTTCAGTGCGAAAATGCGGAGTGGCTTCTACGCTATAAGTCATTCAGCAATTGTTTAAGGGAGATGGATTTTAACTTCCCTCTTTCAATTTGCTTCACTTGTTTCAATCCTTTCTCTATTCCCGCCAGCGTTCCTGATTTCTTTGATGACCGTTTTTTCAACTCAGAAGTAATCTTCTCCCACTCTCTGATGGGAACGAATACGCCTACAGGATTGCCTTTGGCATCAAATGTAAATTGGAAAGACATGTTCAGTAAAATTACCTGATTCTTTTTGTCTAAATCATCTCCAAACTGTTGCGCATCATCCATCCCACTTTCCCGTCAGCAAGTTGAATCTTCTGCCACTCACCTTCAGATTCAAGCACCGCAACTTTGATTCCTTCGCGCAGGATGAACAGGTCGGTGCTTTGGGGGTCGGGAGCGCTTTTCACATACACGTTCTTCACAAATACAATTCCTTCGGTGCTTTCACGCTGGTAGTTGTATTGACTGTATGTAAGAAAATCGAAAGTAAGTGAAAGCAACAGTGCGAAAAGCGCTGCAAGAAAACTGATGCGCTTCACCCACAAAAAATTCACAAATAAAAAGAGCAGCGCAAACGCGAACGTCACCCACACCATACCCAGCGCAAGTTTCGCCCAGCCATCTGAAGAATGACGGATAACGAGATTTTTCGTCCAGCGTACAAAAAACAATTCAGGCACCGGCTCTACACGGTCCACCACGCGCAGGTTGGAGATGCGCAAGTTGAAATCAATATCCGCATCATCAGGAGAAAGTTTCTTTGCGCGTTCAAAATTTAAAATAGAGGGCGCCAGATTTCCAAGTTTAAAATGCGCGTTACCCAAATTGAAAAATAACTCTGCCGAAACATAACCCGACTTCGCAACGGAATCATACAGCGCAATAGAGCCTTCATAATTTTTTTCTTTGTAGAGTTGATTGGCTTGATTGAAAAGTTCATTGGGAGATTGAGCTATTAACAATAGAGGAAAAAGAAGTAGCGAAAACATCAAGCAAAGAAATCCCCTCCGCTTACGCTCAATCCCAGCGCATGGAACTCCCCCTTGGAAGGGGGAGAGTTTGAGAGCATCGCTTCTCACGTCTCTTGTCTCATGTCTCACGTCTAATATCTCAAGTCTCTTTCTCACAACTCGGAATCCAATTTTGAAATAATCTCGTTCGCGTCATCATATCCCTTCTTCATCTCGCCATCAGAAACAGGAGAGAATAACGCCATTTCAGCAGCATCCAGCGTTTTGAACACAAGCTGAATTGTTTCCGGTGCAATCTTTTTCTCTGTCAGCACGAGTTGAATTTGCTCGCGTGAAAGCGCAGACTGGCTGATGTTCAACTTGTCGCCCAAGTAGCCCCAGATGGCGCGTGTGATTTCATCATAAAATGCTTTCCGGTTTTGCTCACCGAGATATTTCTTCGCCTGCTTTAATCTCTTGGTTGCTTCTTTGTTTGCTCTTCGATTTTTCAGCAATGCGGTATTGCCGGAAAGTTTTTCTTCCCTGCGTTTATAGGCAAACAAAAGCGTAAACAGCAGGAAGGGTGTTGCGTACATCCCGCCAAACATCCATGATGTCAGAAAGTAATCGTTGCGCTTTTTCAAATTCACCTCTCCGGTTTTGATATAGCGAATGTCTTCACCGAGCAGTTCCACTTCTTCCTTGTTAATTCCTGTAATAGATGGCGTAGAAGAAACCGTTGATTCACCCTCTACATTAATGATATACTCCTGCGATTGTAGCGTGACATATTCCTGTTTGCGTAAATCGAAATAAGAAAATTCAACAGGGGGAATTTTAAACTGACCCCCCCTTCTTGGAATAACAAGATACTCATAGGATTTCGAGCCGCTGATAATGTTGTTCTTCTTTGAAATCTTCTCCGAAGATTTCGGATCGAATGTTTCCAAATCAGCCGGGAGGTTGATTTTAGGAACGTCAAGCATCTTAATATTTCCGGTTCCCGAAATACTCACTTTGAGCGTTACCGGCTCGTCAGGCTTTGTTACAGTTTTATCCAACGCCACTTCCATGCTGTATTCACCCACTGCACCATTAAAACTCAGCGGTGCGCCAGCAGGCAGAGGCTTCACTTTAATTTTTACTGCGTTGCTTTTGAATTTATAGGGATAATCCTGATAGGTGGAAAAAAACCCGCGATTATTTGTTTGCACACGCACGTAGGTCTGCAACTCCATCGGTTCAATTTGCAATTCGCCTCCGCGTTGCGAAAACAGCGCGTCTTTTTTAACAATAGAAACATTGAACTGCACTCCCTCATACACTTCGGAAGAAAACTGCGTGTTTTCAGGCACCTCTAACTCTTGTGTCCAAAAGCCTGTGTAGGCGGGCGCTTCCACAACGGAAGTATTGCCCATGGTAGCGCGATAGTAGAGCTTGTAAGTGGCAGTGATTTGTTCGCCCTGATTCACTTCTTTCTTGTCCACGATTAATCGCAAAAAAACATTATCACTGATTTGAGAATTAATATCCTGCTCGCCACCCTGTTGGGTTTTTTCTTTTGCATCAGCTTTTGTCACTTCCACCGTCACGGAGTTTGATGAAATTGCTTTTCCTCCGACAACAATACTTGCAGGCGCAATTGTAAACGTGCCTTCTTTATTTGGCTTCAGGTAATAGGAAAATGCAATACTGCGCGACATATTTCCATTGATGTACTGCATGTTCGTTGACTGGTTGGGACCCGACAACACGCTGAAATCACTAAGCGATGGCGGTGTAAAATTTTTTCCGTCCGTATTCGTGAGCGTGAACGTAATTTGGAACGTGCTGTTCACCGAAATCTTCTTTTTATCTAAGGAAGCAGTGAAACTGCCCTGCGCAAAAATTGAAAATGAATAAAGAAGAAGAGGAAGTAAAACCAAAACATATCGCAGAACCGAGAGAACCCCCTCCCGCAAACGCACAAAGCCAACGCAAGGAACTCCCCCTTGCAGGGGGAGAGTTTGCCCGCGCTTCCTGTCTCGCATCTCATGTCTCCAATCAAAAGTCTTATGTCTCATTTCACCAATCCTTCTCCGTTGTCTTTTTTTCCGGAGGTAATTTTTTATTAATGATTTGCTGCTGCACTTTTTGCTCCTGCTGCATCAATGCCTCCAGCAATCGTTGCGCATCTTCTTTTGAAAGCTGCGCCTGCTTGGGTTGTCCCTGCTGTTGTTGCGCGTCTTTTTCTTCGCCTTTCTGTTCGTTTGCCTGTTTGTCCTGTTGGTTTTGCTCTTCTTTCTTCTCCCCTTCTTTTTGTTGTTGCTCTTTGTTCTGCTGATCTTGATTTTGGTCTTGCTGTTTTTTCTCTTGCTCCTTCTTCTCTTTATCTTCCTGATTTTCCTTATCTTGATTTTGCTGTTGCTGCTCAGAATTTTTTTTCAGCATCTGCTGCGCGTATGCAAGGTTATACTTCGTATCCATATCGGCAGGATTCAGCCGCAATGCATTTTTATATGCTTCAACACTCTTGTCAAATTGTTTTGCTTCCAGATAAGAGTTTCCTAAGTTATGATAGGCTTTTGCTTTTTGCTGATTATCTGTTGCCAGCATAGCCGCAGTTTCAAACTGCGTTGCCGCTTTTTGAAAATCCTGTTTCTGATATGCAACATCGCCTAAGTTGAAAACACTTTCCGGCAAGTTATTATTTACGCTCAATGCTTTGTTGTATTCTGCTTCCGCTTCATCCCATTTGCCTTCGATATAGCGCTGGTTGCCCTGACGCACCAAACCTCTCTCTTCCTGCGCAGGAAGCACCAGCCAGATACAAGAACAGAACACACTCACTAATATCTTCCTCAGCATTTTCATTTTCCTGTCGTTTGAAAAATTTTCCAGTTTCTCAGCCACGCGCTTTTTCTTTCAGTGAAAAAGAATTCCAAAGTTAGAAGAACAAGCGCTATACCGATTGTAATTTGGAACCAATCATCAAAATCTGTGAATTCTCGTTCTTCAATTTCTTTTTTCTCCATCGTGGAAATTTTTAAAAGCAGTTGGTTTACCTCTTCGCTGCCCGAAGCAAGCCGGAAATATTCACCGTTGCCTTTTATCGCCACCTGCTGAAGCACGGTTTCATTCAATTTACTGAGCACGATGTTTCCCGATTGGTCTTTTTTGAAATCTATCTGCACACCATTTTTATAAATCGGCAAAGGCGCGCCCTGCGGAGAGCCAACGCCTACCGTATGCACCACAATTCCTTCGGCTGCGGCTTCCTCAACAGCCGCCAGCGCTTCTTCTTCGTGGTCTTCCCCGTCAGTGATGATGATGAGCGCTTTGTATTTTTTTTCATCCTGCCCAAACGCCTGCATGGAAAGGCGAATCGCATCGCCTATTGCTGTGCCTTGTGTCGGCACCATGCCCGTATTGATGGTGCTGAGAAATAACTTTCCTGCAGTATGGTCAATCGTAAGCGGCATTTGCAGGTAAGCGTTTCCGGCAAACACAATCAAGCCAACGCGGTCATCCCGCATTTTATCAATCAAGCGCGAAACAAGCAGCTTTGCGCGTTCCAAGCGGCTGGGCTTCACATCTTCCGCGAGCATACTGTTGGAAACGTCAATCGCAATGATGACATCAATTCCTTTTCGTTTCACTGGTTCATACTTGATACCATATTGTGGATTAGCTAACGAAATGACTATAGATATAAAAGCAAGAAGTATGAAAACAAATTTCACATAGTGCTTTCCTTTCGCTTTGTCAGGCATGAGCCGCAACACAAGCGCTGATTGCCCGATTTTTGCGATGGCTCTTTTTCTCCAGAAAATATAATAGACAAACAATGCAACCATCGGCAGCAGCAGAAAAAGCAGATAGAGATATTGTATGTTCTCGAATTTTATCACGGCACACTCTTTAAAAACACATACCTGAATAAAATTTCAAGCAAAAAGAAAACCAACGCTCCAATGGCAAACGGATAAAACTCTTCCGACACGCGCTGGATGGAAGCCACTTTGATTTTGGATTTTTCCAGCGTATCAATCTCATCGAAAATGCGTCTCAGGGTTTTATTATCCGTAGCGCGAAAATATTTTCCGCCAGTTTGGTCGGCAATTTTCTTGAGCAGTTCCTCATCAATTTTCACTTCAACATCCTGATAAATCGTGCGACCGCCATATTGAAAGGGATAAGGCGCAGTTCCGATTGTTCCCACCCCGATCGTGTAAACGCGAATGCCATATTGAATGGCGATATCCGTTGCAGTAAGAGGGTCAATAAATCCTGCATTGTTTTCTCCATCTGTAGCAAGAATAATCACCTTGCTTTTTGTTTCACTTTCTTTCAGCCGGCTTGCCGCAGTTGCGATTCCCATTCCGATTGCCGTTCCATCTTCTACCAAACCTTCTTTCAACTCCGACAACAATTTTTTCAGCATCTCGTGGTCAGTAGTAAGCGGGCATTGCGTGAAACTTTCACCGGCAAACACAACCAATCCCATTCTGTCGCTTGGTCTGCCACTCACAAAATCGGCAGCCACTTGTTTTGCTGCATTCAACCTATCTGGTTTCAGGTCACGCGCAAGCATACTGCCCGAAACGTCCATTGACAGCATAATATCAATCCCTTCTGTTTCAATATTGTCTTCTTTCAAACTTGATTGCGGACGCGCGAGCGCAACAACAAGCAACGCAAATGCAATTAATCGCGCAGCGGGAATCAACACTTTCAATTTTCCGAGTAGAGAAGAACCATTTTTACTGAATGCCGAGATGGAAGACAATTTCAACTCAGGAAACTGATTTTGATATTGCCACCAATACCATAAGCCCAAAAGCACTGGTATCGCCAGCAGAAAGAATGCTGCCGGAAAAGCAAACGTGATATTGTTCCAATATTCCATCATTGCTGTTGCTCCGTCACTTCAATGTTTTGCGCCTGTTCGGTTGACCTTGTTGTTTTCACAAACTCAACACCTGTGTCCATAAATTTTTTGTGTTCATCAGGCAGGGGCACCGCTTTTGCAAATTTTACAAGGTCAGCCGTTTGAAGCATTATTCTTAAATCTTCGCGTAACTTATTGCTGATGATTGCAACCCCAATCCTGTCCATGATTTCATCAGTAGTTGATTCCAATGCAGGAAAGTCGTAGCGATTTTCCAAATATTCACGAATGATTTCCGACAAGTCGGAATAATACAGTTTCACTTCGCCCTGCTGCCATAATTTTTTTTCATCAAGCGCGCGCAATTTGTTTAAAGCAGTTTCGTGCGGGGGGTCTTTTCTGACAAACTTTTTAATCAGCACGGGTTTTTTCTTGCGCAGACTGAAATACAATATCACTGCCGCTATTGCGAGCAGAATTATCCCGCCAACAATTATCTCAATTAATATTTCCCTGAGTTGAAACGGCAATGTTAACGGCTCTTTGATAGGCTTGATAGCAGCGGCTGTATCAATCTCAATGCTTTTCACCGTGAGCAGCATCGCTTCCGATTGAATTGTGCTGAATGAATCCGAACCGGCAGATTTGTATTTAAATGCAATAGGCGGTATCACATAATAACCAGAATCAAAAACCGTGAGCGTATAGGTAAGAATATCTTTTGCCTTGCCGGATGATTGCGCAGCGGTGTCTCTTTGCACAGCAAGAATTTCAATGGAGCGCACGCTGTCTAATTTGATAACATTACCCAAATCAGGAAACGTAAGAGCAGTTGTTTTATCCCGAACTATTTCGAGCGAAAGTTTCACCTGGTCGCCAATGAGGATTTGATTTGTGTCAAGCTTGGTGATGATAGAGATGTTGGAAGCAGTTGTTGAAAGAGAGAAAAACAAATATGCTACGAAAAGCCTCACCCCCGCCCCCTCTCCAATGGAGAGGGGAGTCCGATCTGCATTTCTTTGAAAATATTTTTTAAATGCACTCATCTTCTCGACTCCCTTTTCTTAAAAAACTTCAATAAAGCATTTACATACGACTCATCGGTTCTGATGGTGACGAGGTCGGTGCCTGATTTTAAAAATGCGGTGCGGCAGTTTTCGAGATTGTCTTTAAACTGCTTGTTATACGTATTGCGTACTTTTTTCGAAGAAGTGTTCAGCCAGATTTTCTCTCCGCTCTCTGCGTCATTCACGCGCACTAATCCAATGTCGGGCAGTTCTGTTTCGCGCGGGTCGTAAACATGAATGCCCACCACGTCATGTTTTTTACCTGCGATGCTCAGAGCGTCTTTGAAGTTTTTATCAATGAAGTCAGAGAGGATAAACGTGATGCTTCTTTTCTTCATCACGTTGTTGAGATAGCGCAACGCATCTGAAATATTCGTTCCTTTTTTATCGGGTTTAAAATCAATTAATTCGCGAATGATGCGCAGGATGTGGCTTTTGCCTTTTTTCGGTGGAATGAATTTTTCAATCTTGTCGCTAAAAAAGATGATGCCCACCTTGTCATTATTATTGATGGCAGAAAAGGAAAGCACCGCGCAGATTTCAGTAATCATTTCGTTTTTGAATTGATTTACCGTTCCGAAACATGCGGACTGGCTAACATCTACCAAGAGCATTACCGTGAGTTCGCGCTCTTCCTCAAATATTTTTACAAACGGATGATTGAAGCGCGCGGTCACGTTCCAGTCAATCGAGCGTATGTCATCGCCAAATTGATATTCGCGCACTTCGCTGAACGACATTCCCCTGCCTTTGAAAATCGTGTGATATTCCCCCGAGAAAATATGATTGGACAACCCGCGGGTTTTGATTTCAATCCTTCTTACTTTTTTCAGCAGTTCGGTCGTCTCCATCGGTTCAGGCGTATTTTAATTTCAATGCGCGGGAATATTTCAATAACACTTCACGCGCCTGATGGTAACAAATAACCAATCCCGTAACTCCATCTGTGAAACCAAGTTTCACCACATAGCTTTTGAAAAATTTGAAGGGCGGACTGAATACCATTTTAAAAAAAAGATACACAGCGCTTTCAAATTTTAATTCCTGCGCACTGATGGAAGCAAACTTGTCCACCTGTTTCAAAAAAGATTCATGCGTGGGATAAGTGTTATGAAGGATATCACCTTCAAGATGACGAATGTGCGAATAGGGTTTCATTTCAAATTTGTCATGAGGATTACGCCCTTTCCATTCGCCTTTGTTTCTATTCCACAAGCGCAACTTTTTATCCGGATACCATCCACAGGTTTTCACTGCACGTCCGCAATAAAAATTCAGACGGTTCATCGTGTAGCCATCTGCATCGAATTTTTTCTTCACCGATTGAATCGAATCGCTCAATGCATCGCTTACTGTTTCATCCGCATCAAGCGATAAAACATAGTTGTGTTCCGCTTGCTCTTTTGCCCAGTTTTTCTGTTGAATGTGTCCTTCAAACTGATGCACTAAAACTTTTGCACCGTTTGCTTTTGCAATTGCGCAGGTACGGTCGGTTGAATTTGAATCCACAACTACAACTTCGTCAACTACATTCGTTACCAAACGAATGCAGCGTTCGATATTTTTTTCTTCATCCCGTGTAATAATAACCGCAGACAGTCCCATCATTGTACTTTGCTTCGACCCTCGTCTAATATCTTACGTCCATAATTCATCAGGGTACTTCCACTTTATTCAAAATCTCGCTGATGATGTCTTCGGGCGTGATGTTTTCTGCCTCTGCTTCATACGTCAGCCCAATGCGGTGGCGCAACACATCATAGCAGATTGCGCGCACATCTTCCGGAATCACGTAACCTCTGCGCTTGATAAACGCATACGTCTTTGCCGCCATTGCCAGGCTGATGCTTGCGCGTGGAGAACCGCCATAGCTGATAAGCGGTTTCAGTTTTTCCAACTTATGTTTTTCAGGATTGCGCGTGGCAAAAACAATATCAAGAATGTAGTGTTCAATTTTTTCATCCATGTAAACCTCACGCACTACATCTCTGGCGCGTAAAATACTCTTCGGGTCAATCACAGCTTTCACTTCTCCAAACGTATCGTTCACATTTTTACGCATGATTGCCCTTTCATCTTCACGCTCGGGATAGGTGATAACAACCTTGAGCATGAACCTGTCAATCTGCGCTTCCGGCAGCGGATATGTTCCTTCTTGCTCAATGGGATTTTGCGTGGCAAGAACCAAAAATGGTTCTTCGAGTTTGTGCGTATGTTCTCCAATCGTCACTTGTCGTTCCTGCATCGCTTGCAGTAATGCGCTTTGCACTTTTGCAGGAGCGCGGTTGATTTCATCCGCAAGCACAAAGTTGGCAAAGACCGGTCCTTTCTTCACTGTGAAATCATGCGTCTGCGGATTATAAATCATGGTGCCGATTAAATCAGCCGGCAGCAAATCAGGAGTGAACTGGATGCGACTGAACTTCGCATGAATTGCCTGTGCGAGTGTTTTGATTGCAAGCGTTTTCGCCAAACCCGGAACGCCTTCCAGCAAGATGTGTCCTTGCGAAAGCAAACCGACCATCAATCGTTCAATCATGTATTTCTGCCCGACAATCTGCTTGCTTGTTTCGAGGTTGAGCAGTTCGATAAATTCACTTTCCCGCTGAATTTTTTCATTCAGCGCACGAATGTCAATTGAGGAAGTAACGGTTGGTGTGGTTACAGATTCCATATAATTTTTTGATTGATAAGAAACGTAAAGAGCGCTCAAAATTAAGGATTTCAAGAAGGGGGAGTCAAGTTAAAAAGTGTTAAGCAACAATTAAGAATTGCTAAGATGATTTTCTGAGAAATAGTGGCTCTTGGAGAATTTATATTGATACCTTTGAACTCGTTTGGTCTATGAAAACCGATTCAGAGATTCTCATTATAGGCACCGGCTTCTCCGGCATCTGCATGGCTATCAAGCTGAAAGAAGCCGGAATCCATTCGTTTGTCCTCTTAGAAAAAGCAGGTGATATAGGCGGAACCTGGCGCGACAACACCTATCCGGGCGCAGCCTGTTACATCAAATCAGCCAAACCCCAACTGGTCGCGTAAGTTTTCGCCACAGCCAGAAATTTGGAATTATTTACGGGCATTCTAAAAATTGTTTTTTTACTGCCTCACTCCATCCCTCTCCTGAAGGAGAGGGTGTCGCTGGTAGAATTTTCAGAACTGCCCTTAAAGCATTGCGTCAGTAAATATGAATTGACAAAGTAAATTCTGTCAATGTGCTGACGCGCGAATTTCAAAATCATACAGCAAAATTCAATTTCAGAAACCCTGTTTTTCCCGTTGAAATAATATGCGTTGGCGCAAAGGGAAATCTGTATTTATATCTGTTGTTTGCCGGAGGCTTATGCGCATAGACAAAAGCCGCCTGTATGCGCACACGCACATCTCGTTCCACAGCAGCCGCATGATAGCAGAGCGTATTTCCGTAGCGCACGTAGTTGAACTGCTCAAATGTCGTAATGAATGCAAGAATGCCATCACACACATTTTCCGCTTCGCCTACATAAACCAAGCGCAAGGGCACAATTTTACCCTCAGTTGACTTAGCTTCAAACACAAAGAAGACCCCTGAGTATTGCGGCAATTGTTCGCTCTGGCTGACCTTTTTCCAACACCCTTCAATTGTAATGCAGAAACTTTCTTCCGCCATGCCCGGCTCTTTTTACTTTTAGATTAACACCGGCAACTTTGCCAAATCAATAATATTCGCAATGCCGAATTTTCTGATTTTATGTTTGATGCGATACTTATAGGACTTTACGGTGTTTTCAGAAATATTCAGTGAAAGCGCAATTTCGAGACTGCTTTTTCCCTGAAAAATCAGGTTGATGATTTTCTTTTCACGGGTGGAGAATAACATAGGCTGTGGTTTAATTGGTTAAAAAAAAATTAAAACAGAGATTGCGGGGAGGATAACCGGTTTATTTGTTTCTCCTCCCCGCTCTCCTGTCAAATGTGAAACGGACATTCCACATTTAACATTGAATTACGCTTATCAACAAGCGCAGGGGAAAATTATCGGGGCGGAGTGGTAGTTTTTTGGACAAAAAAACCGACTTTTCTAACCTTAAAAGGGGAGGCTAACCTGTTAAATACCCCGAATTTTCTAAATTAACGTCAGTTTGAAGGGTGAAAAAAAATGCAATACCGTAAAATTATAGATGCCTTGAGCAAGTTGAGTTTTGACCAAATGTGGAGATTAAGCGATTTTATCCACTCGCCATATTTCAATAAAAGCGAAACAATTTCTATGGTTTTCGATTACCTGAAAAAAATGCACCCGAAATTTTCAGAGGAAAATACATCCAGCGATACTCTGCTAAAAAAAATTAAATGCATCCCTGATGAAAAATCGTTGACCTACCGGATGCAACGCTTGCTCAACCTCACGGAAAAATTTCTCGCTTTTGAATATGCAGCCGACCCAGTGATGGAGCGCATCGGCACCATCAAAGCCTATAAAAAATTGCAACTGCCCAAGCACTTTGAATCATCTGCAACTGCCTTGCGGAAAGAATTAAAAACTCATCCTTTTAGGGACTTTGACCATTTGTGGCATATTCACAAGTTGGAAGAAGAGGCTTTTGAAGGATTTGATAAAGTGATTGTGCGCACAGCCGAAAACCCTGCCGACAGCGTGTTGGAAACGCTGCGAAAATTTTATCTGACAAAGAAGTTGAGGTATATGGTGGATGCGGTGTATAGAGAGCGCCTTTTAGGGGTTTCGACAGATGATAGAAACAAAAAAGAAATCAAAGACTTCATTGAAAAAAATGCAAACGAGACGGATATGTACTTGCTCATCTACGGGAACATCTATCTGATGAACGTAGAAAAAAATTCAGAGTTGACAATGAAAAGTTACCAGCAGGTAGAGTCAGTGATGAAAACTTTTTCAGAAGATATTCCAAGTGAAGAATTAAAAGGAATTTGTGTTCATCTTCAAAATCATTGTTTAAGCCTAATAAATAAAGGAGATAAAAACCATTTACGACACTTCTTAGACTTAATTCAGTTTAGAATAGATAAGAAAATTTTGTTGTCTGGAAGAAGAATGAATCCACAACTCTATAAAAATATTTCAGGTGTTGCTATAATGTTAAATGAGGATAAATGGGCTGAAAATTTCATTGCTGAATTTAAGGACAAACTCCCTGACAATTTTAAAAGCGACTACTATCATCTGGCTATGGGTCAACTTCTTTATCACAAAAAAAACTACATTGATGCAAGCAAACATTTAAGTGCGGCATGCCATAACAAGAGCGATGTTTACTTTGGATTCTCAGTAAAAAAATTGCTTCTGAAAATCGGATTTGAAAGTAACGAAGCTCCTATTCTGCTTGAATCTTACATGAATGCGTATAGAAAACATCTTGAACGCTATCGAAACAGAATAGGTGAGAATGCCGCTATTCTTGAAAAATTTTTTAAGTACTATCGTTTCCTCGAAAAAGCGAGATGGAATTCAGGTGAAATGGAAATTATTCTCAACACACTTATGGAAGAAGATAATTTTTCCGACCGTGATTGGCTGATTCAAATAGCTCAATCACAATTAAAAAAATCTACCAAAAAACTAAAGACTACATCATTCGTTTGAGCATGTTCGTCTTATTTTAATAGAATACTCTCGGAATACTGAGCATATTTGCTATTTCCCACGGCAAGATAAGTGCCTGAAGGAAGATTGCTCAAGTCATGCGTACAAGTGGAACTTGCAAGGCAACTCTTGTAAGCAACTTGTTGTCCACTAAGATTATATACTCTGATAGTCTTCATTGGGTCATTCTGATTATCTGAGGTAGCTATTAACAAGTCCCCATTCATATCAATCTCAATCGCCTCCACATGCAAGGGCGTTTTTGAAATCGTTGCAACGGAAGTCAGCAAAAAAAGGCAGGAAAAAAAGAATAAATGTTTCATGACTAAATATTTTTTGGGTGTTTTAGAATTATTGCCTGCATTGGCTTTCAGCGTTATTGCAGGCTAACGAGGACAAGGTATGACAGGAATATTCTCTCTGCCACAGCAACTGAGGAAGGCGGCAATTTGACTGAGCGAAGCGATGATTGAACTGAGGATGCGTTAGCTGTGCAGCTTCGTCATTGCGTGTTTAAATGCAGTAACGGATTCAGCGGAGAGATAAATCGCTTTGTCTATATGCCGCAGATGCACTGTGCGGTACTTCAGCAGACTCACATGCCGCAGATTTACAATCGCGCTCTTGTTGCAACGGAAAAAACAACCGTATTCCTCAAATTTTTCCTCGAAGTATTTCAGCGTTTTTGAAAAACGCAATTGTCCTGTGTTGTTGAACTTATTGATGGAAAGCCTGTAATCAGTCGTGAAGTATATCGCGGAGTAATTATCGTCTCCCTCAATGAGGATGATGTCATCCACTTTCGGATAGATGATGATGCGCTCGCGTTCATTATCGAGCTTGTCACGGTGGTCGAATGACAGCGTGACGATTTTTTCCCAAAAAGGCATATTTCTCATAGTAGCAAGCATTTTTTGTTTGCTAAATGAGGTGTCCGTTTCACAGGCATTAATTGCTGAAATATTTTTCTTTAAGCAACTTTTTTTCCGTTTTTTTCAAATTTTAAGTGATATTGCGTAGCGCTATGAATTACTCTTTGCTTGCCTTAGCGCTCGCGCCTGTCGTTGCGGTAATGCTTTATATCTATTGGAAAGACAAGCATGAAAAAGAGCCGATGGCGCTCTTGCTAAAATGTTTTATCGGAGGCATGTTCAGCATTCTGCCGGCAGTGGCGCTGGAAACGCTTGGCGGAAGATTAGGATTCGGCATTTCTCAAAACTCCTTCGGCACAATATTCTATGCCTTTGGCGTAGTTGGGTTCAGCGAGGAAATCTGCAAATATTTTGTTGTGCGAAAACTTGCTTACCGCAACCCCGCTTTTAACGAGCCTTTTGATGGCATTGTTTATTGCGTGATGGCGAGCATGGGCTTTGCCGCGCTCGAAAATGTGCTTTATGTTTTTGAAGGCGGAGTTGCCACCGCAGTGGCGCGCATGTTCACTGCCGTACCCGCACATGCTACTTTCGCTTGTATCATGGGGTTTTTCATGGGCAAAGCAAAATTCTCCGGAAGGAATGAATTTCAATTGAATACCATCGGTCTGCTGGGCGCAATTCTCTTTCACGGAGCTTATGATTATTTTCTTTTTGAAAATAATATTCCGGGAATTTATTCAGGCGCATTCATTTCTCTGATTGTGGCGTTATCCTTATCAAGACGCGCAATCAAAATTCACCAGAAAAATTCTCCTTTCAGAATTTCATGAGTAAAGCCTTTGATAAAAAATCACTCAAGCGTTTATTGGAGTCGAAGGTGCTGAAATACAACACGCCCGAATTTATTCCCGATGACCCTATTTGCATTCCGCATCAATTTTCCAAGAAGCAGGATATTGAAATCACGGGCTTTCTTGCTGCCACGCTTGCCTGGGGACAACGCAAAACCATCATCAACAAATGCAACGAGTTGATTCAGTTGATGGACAACAGTCCGCATGCATTCATTTTAAACCACAAGGAAAAAGACCTGAAGCGTTTTTTGAATTTTCGCCATCGCACCTTTCAACCTACGGATGTTCTGTATTTCATTTCCTTTTTCAAGGATTATTATTCAAAGCACGAAAGCCTTGAAGATGCCTTCAGTCAGTTTATGCAGCCGAATGACGCGAATACGCAAAAGGGATTGGAGGGATTCAATCAACTTTTTTTTTCTTTAGAGCATGTTCCGCAACGAACGCGCAAACACGTTTCTTCTCCGGCAAAAAATTCTGCTTGCAAACGCCTGAATATGTTCCTGCGATGGATGGTGCGCAATGATAAAGCAGGTGTTGACTTTGGAATTTGGAAATCCATTAAACCCTCACAGTTATTGTGTCCGCTTGATGTGCATGTAAATCGGGTTGCAAGAAATTTCGGATTAATTCAGCAGAAAACAACCGATTGGAAAGCAGCGCTTGAACTCACAAACAATCTGAAACAGTTGGATAAAAACGACCCGGTAAAGTATGATTTCGCTTTGTTTGGAATAGGCGTAACTGAAAAAATCTGAGCAAGGATTTTGATGGGAACTAATATTTTACTATTTTTTGAAACAATTCATCTCCGTGGAAACAGACGATACGATAGAAAAAACCGCTTTGGCTTTGCGGAATCAGTTTGGAATGGCGGAAGTAGATTTGCTGCCGGGGGATGAGCAACAGCGCATTGAGGCGCTGAAGAAAGTATTAGCAAAGCGGCTTGCAGAAATGATTGACCACGAATTTGACAACTTTGTGAACGCGCTCTACCGGATTGATATTGATGAAGCAAAGGTGAAAAAAGTGCTTGCGAAACAACCATTCAGCCACGCCCTTGAAGAAGTAGCTGAATTAATTATTAACAGACAGATTCAAAAAATTATCACCCGTAAACAGTATTCTACCCCCGCGCATGACATGGAATTTGATATGTAGCATCCCATTTTTACAAGCAAATTTTTTTCGAGATGATTTAGTGGTTCTCCTCACCCTGCTGGGCGCGTTTTATCTCGCGTTATTTATTTTGCGGTGGCTGCGTTTTTTAAAAAAACGAACATGCCCCTCCTGCTCCGGAAAACTCAGCAGAAAAAAAAGAAAACCGTTTGATAAATTACTTGTGTTGCTCATCTTAAATATTCTCCCGCTTAAACGCTATAAATGCGTCTATTGCGGATGGGAAGGATTGCGGTGGAGCAAGCGGAAACCCGGAAGCAGTGGACCCTATTAATATGAATGACTTTCGCTTTCAAAAAACTTCTTTCCAGAACTGATAATTTGCGGAATCAAAAAAATCTTCGATGAAACTTATCTCGTACCTGAATGAAAAAGAGCTTGACCAATTAGCAATCCTTGTGGAGAATATGGCGTATGACGCCAATACCTGCGATAGTAATCTTCCTGCGAACATGAATGATTTTTTGTGGGAAGGCGATGACGCGATGGAACTTGCCAAAGAATGCGACAAAAAAATTAAGTCGGGCAAAATTGCGAGGAGTCAGGGCAAGCCGATTGAAACACTTCAATTAATTGCTCCGGTTCCCTTTCCAACTTCTACGCGCGATGCGTATGCTTTCAGACAGCATGTGGAATCTGCAAGAAAAAATCGGGGTTTGGAAATGATTCCTGAATTCGACCAGTTTCCGGTTTTTTATTTCACGAATCATAATGCTATTCAGGGACAAGGCGATGTGGAACTGATGCCCGACCATTTTCAGCAATTAGATTTTGAATTGGAAATTGCAATCGTAATCGGGAAAGAAGGCAGGAATATTCGCGCTGATGAAGCCGATGATTACATCGCGGGCTATATGATTCTCAACGACCTCAGCGCGCGTTTTTTGCAAATGGAGGAAATGAAATTGAATCTGGGTCCGGCAAAGGGAAAAGATTTTGTGAACCTGCTGGGTCCGTGGTTAATTACGCCTGATGAGTTGCAGAAATATTTAGTGAAGCCAAAGCAAGGGCATGTCGGCAATTTGTATGATTTAAAAATGCAGTGTCTCGTGAATGGCAAATTAGTTTCGGAAGGCAATACAAAAGACATGGACTGGACATTTGCTGAAATCATTGAGCGCGCATCTTATGGTGTTGACCTGTTGCCCGGTGAAGTGATTGGCTCAGGCACAGTAGGCACGGGTTGTTTTCTCGAACTGAACGGCACAGGCAAGCGCAAAGACCCGAACTATCAGCCGCAATGGCTTCAGGCGAATGATGTTGTGGAAATGGAAGTGGAGGGTTTGGGCAAACTCGTGAACACGATGAAAAAAGCAAATACAGATTACTCAATTCTTTCCATGAAAAAATAATTCGCGTGAAGATTGACCCGAAAAATATTCCGACAAACAAGCTGCACGGCTATCTTTTGAGCGCAGTTGCCCCGCGCCCAATCGCATTTGCAAGCACGATGGATGCAAACGGAAATCCGAATCTCGCGCCTTTCAGTTTTTTCAATGCGTTTAGCTCTAATCCGCCCACGCTCATTTTTTCTGCAAACAGGAGAGTGAAAGACAACACCACCAAAGACACCTATTCCAATATCAAAGCGACAGGAGAAGTAGTGATTAATACCGTGAGCTACAAATTCGCGCGGAAGATGGCGCTTGCGAGCATCGAATATCCGGCTGATGTAAATGAATTTGAGAAAGCAGGACTTACGCCTTTGCCTTCTGAAATTGTAAAACCATTTCGCGTTGCCGAATCATCGGTGCAGTTTGAATGCAAAGTGAAAAATATTATCGAATTGGGAAACGAAGGCGGTGCCGGAAATCTTTTTATTTGCGAGGTGTTGCTGATGCACATTCACGATGACGTGCTGGATGCGCAGGGAAGAATTGACCCGCATAAAATTGATTTGGTTGCAAGAATGGGCGGACCTCTTTATTGTCGCGCTTCGGGCGATGCAATTTTTGAAATCAATCAACCTTTCGACAAATTCGGAATCGGCTTTGATAACTTGCCGGCAAAAATTAAAATGAGCAAAGTGCTCACCGGCAATGACCTTGCGGAACTCGCGAGTATAGAAATGCTGCCCGCTGAATCAGAAATTGAAGCGTATCGAAATAACCCTGCTTATCTTGAATTAGCAGAAAGGTTTAAGAATGACTCCGAATCGCTTGAATGGCATATCCACGAGTATGCAAAGCAACTTTTGAAAGAAGGAAATATTACGGATGCTTGGAAACTTTTGCTCGGTTAATAACCCAAGATTTTCCCGCAGATGTCCGCAGATTTATGATTCGCTGATTTCCGCACAATTCTATCTGCGTTATCTGCGCTGGGTTCAATCCGTGAAAATCTGCGGGGAAAATATTTAGAAGCTGATGCTCTTGAAATAATTCTCTATCAACTGGCGGTAGTATGGCTTCATTGCCGGAGGAACAGTTTTGTACAGTTGAATTTCCGCCTCGCGTTGTTTCAAATATTCTTCCAAAGAGGGCGGCAGTTGTCTTGCCATTTCTTCACCCACCTGCGACTGGCGCTTGTCATCCTGTTCGCGCTCGCGCATAGATTTTTCAACATCAAGCAGTCGCGTGAGAATATCCTGCTGCCGCTTTTTCATTTGCTCGGTAAGTTGTTTGTTGTAAAGTTCCGTTTCGGTTTTGTTCATGTCATCAATCAACTTCTCTAAATCACCAAGACTGCCATCGCCATTTTCGGATTCATTCAGTTTCTTCAACGCTTCGCGGATAGCAGCCTGCTTTGCTGCCTGCTGCGCAACTTCTTTGCTCATGCCGCCCTGCTGCCCTTTTTCACCCGGACCTTGTTTTTTCATTTGGTCTTGCATCTGTGAAATCTGGTCATTGAGTTGCTTCTGCATCTCCCCAAGTTTAGGCGAGGGCATCCCTTTACCCTTTTTTTGACATTGCTGATTTCCCTTCATTTGAGAAGCCATTTGCTGCTGCATCTGTTGCAATGTTTCGCTGAGCATGAGCGCAAGATTGTTGAAGCCGGTCATTACATATTGCTGATGCACAGTCGCATCATTCTTTTTTCTGTCAGCTAACTCCTTAATCGTTTTTTCGAGATTTTTGCCCACCTCTGCCACCTCTTTATTTATGAATGTTTGCAGTTGAAATACGCGCTTGCTCAATGCAAACAAACTGTCTTTCACCAACTCGGTGTCATCTTTGATTTTGAATTGTTCCTGCGTAAGCGCCACATAGCGCGGGTCGTTGATGCTCGTTTTGCTCACTTCTGCCATCAATGCTTCCTGCTCGAGCGAGAGCGTAACAAGGTTTTCCAACAACTGGCGAATGGCGCGCATATCCATCTCCATTTGCTCCATTTCCATTTCACCTTGCATTTGCGCAAGCTGCTCTGACATCTGCTGCATTTTTTCAGCCGCGCTCTTTTGATTTTCCGATGCCTTTTTGTTTTTGTTTTGCTTCAGATTTTCAGAGCCTTTGCTCATCTCTTGCTTTGTCTGTTCCGCATTTTCCTTCGTGTCGTTGAATGCGTCTTTGTCGCCCAATTCTTTTTTGATGTCTTCCAATTCCTTCAGCGATTCCTGCACATTCTCAAATTCTTCATTCAGCTTTTCCTGTTCCTTTTGCAACTCTTCGTTGCTCTTTGATTCGTTCTTTGTTTCTTCGCTCAACGCTTCTTGCTTCTTTGCAAGTTCTTCCAGTTTGTCAACTGTTTCGGTGAGTTTCTGCTCAAATTCCAATTGCTTGAATAATTCCAACATGCGGTCAAGCTCTTCTTCCAATTGCTCCTGCGACAATTCAAAATCTTTCAGGTTTTCCATCATCTCTTCCATGTCCATCTGCTCCATCAGCGACTGCATTTTCTCAAACAGTTCTTTCATTTCATCTGAAAGCACCTGATTGAACAACTCCTGCAATTTCTGCTGCTTCTCCATAATTTCAGGGCGCACGTCTTTAAATTCCTGCTGCTTACTGATATTGTTGTTGAATTCTTCCTGCAATTGCTGAATCGCTTCCTCCATGCTTTTTTGCTTGTTCAGCAAATCTTCCATCGTTTTCTTGTCTTCCCAATTCAGATTTTTTTTCTGCAATAATTTTTCCTGCGCATCCTGAATTTCTTTTTTCAGTTCCTCCGCTTTGGAAATCGTTTTATCCAAATCGCCTTTGATTTCCTCGTTGCTTTCTTTGGTCTCTTTTTCTAATTCATTCAATGATGGCATCTTGAATTGCAACGTAGTTGAGCGCGTGGACTTGCTGCCGTGAATCGCATCATTATCCCACACTTCAAAGAAATAAATCACGCCTTCGCCCGGCTGTAAGCCAAGTTCTTTCAAATCCCAATAGTGTGAAAACTGCGCATATTGCCCTTTGGCAAATGAAACAGCGATGGAAGCATATTCTTCTTTTGTGTCATCATTTTCTTTTTGAATCTTGTATTTCAATTGCAGCTTGCTCAAGCCGTAATCATCAGAAATTTCACCCATGAAATATAAGTAGCGCATGCTCGCTGAATCTTCCAGCGGCTGCACGGAGATTGCAGGATGTAAATCAGGAACAACCAGGATGGAGTAAGAAATAGAATCTGCATCTTTCAAATATTCGTTGGATATTTTTACGGTGTAATAACCGCTTTCTTTCGGACTTTCCGTGAGCGTAAATAACTGCTCTCCGTTACGTTCGGCTGCAAGTTGTTTTCCGGCAAAAGCAAATGCGATTTCATTGGTGCTTTTAGCATGTAATTCCCAGCGCACTTTCGTGCCAATGGGAATATTCAAGTCGCCAATATTTTTTACAGACTCGTCTTTCTTGCCCGTGTATGCAGGGTAATCCAACTGCACGTCAAAATTTACAATCATCGGCTTGGGCAGCACCTCAATCGTGTAGGGCTTGGAATCAAAGCCCGCAGCCGAAAGCACAAACTCCTGCGTTTGCTGAAGATTAAAAAAGTTGTACTGAAATTCTGATGCGTTCTTCCTGTTCATCTTGTAAGAATAGCCGTCCACTTTGATGAAAAGATTATCCGGCAATACTTCTCCATCCACAGACACATCAAGCGGAAAATTTTCAAACTGCATCACCTTCAATGCCGGATTTTTCACCGTGAATTTGAAAGGCGCAGGCTTTTCAAAATCAGTGCCGTTGTAAACGAGGCGCTTTGTGCCGTCTTTAATAATATTTGGCGCGCCAATCATAATCGCCAAAAACACGAGTAGCGGCAATACGAGATAACGCAGATATTTTTTGTTTTTGCCCAAATCAATTGCCGAAGTAAACGGCACAAGCTTGATGCTTTCCGTTTTCTGATTGATGCTGGCGAGAATGAGTTCTTTTTCTGCAACAGATTCTGATTGTTTTTTCAATTGCAAAATATTCAGCAGTCTATCCTGCACATTGGTAAAATGGCTGCCCACAATCTGCGCTGCCTGTTCATGGCTGATAATTTTTCCAAGGCGGTAATAACGCAGCAGCGGCTCGGCAACCAACTTATACAGCAATGCCGCGCTGCCTGCAAGAAATCCGAAGAACAAAATTTTTCTGCCTGTAGCGGGAAGGAAATAACGATACTCAATGACATTGAGCAAAAGGAACGTAGCGAGAATGATTGCACTCGCATAGATTAACCCGCGCAGCAAGTGATTGAGATAGTGCTTGCGGATAAACGCATCTAATTTATTAATGAGTAAGGAGTAGTTGTCGGACATGCCTGAGAGAAGATGAAATTTCCGCTAAAAGTTCACAAACGCCCGCATGAAAAACGCGCAAAAGCCGCAATCATTGCGGGCGGAAAGGCAAATTAGGCAAAGGGGTGGAGATTGTCCATGAACCAGATTCCAAGGGTGTAGGACAAATTGCATCGGCTCGCACGGTGGGCTTCTCTCCGCCTTAGGGGAAAAGCCACGCTCGTTGCAATTTGTCCTACACCCAAATCCCAGGCTTACTTGAACCATACCTCCCGATACAAACGAAACTCCATCGCATTCTGCGGATAATTCTGCACTCGTGATTGCAAGAGGCGGTAGTCTTTGTAATAATAAATCGGCATGATGGGCGCATCGTTTATCATCACCTGGTCAGCCTGCGCATAGAGCGCAAAGCGTTTTGCATCATCCACTGTGTTAATCGCCAGTGTGAACAGCGAATCATAAACGGGGTTGCGATAGCGCGTGGAATTCAAATAAGATTTGTCGCTAAGTTTTGGCGGAATATGTCCGCTGAAAAACAACGTGAGAAAATTTTCAGGGTCGGGGTAATCAGCAATCCAACCTAAACGCCAGAATTGCGTTTTGCCTGTTTCGAGATTTTCTAAATGCTGCGCAAAAGGCAGCTTGGTGATGTTCACGCGGATGTTGAGCGTTTCCTGCAACATCTTCTGTACGGCTTCCGCGATTTGTTCGTTCGTTCCTCCTCCCGAATTGATTTGCAGTGTGAGTTCGGGAAAACCTTTTCCGTCAGGATAACCTGCTTTTGCAAGATGTGTGCGCGCCTTTTCCGGATTATAATCGTAGCCCTTCACTGTATTGGCATCATAACCTGTGATGGAGGGCGGCACGATGCCATTGAACGCGGGCAACGCGCAACCCTTCACCGTGAAGTCCACAATTTTTTGGCGGTCAATCGCATAGTTGAATGCGATACGCACGTCTTTATTGGAAAAAACAGTGTCCACATTCAGAAAGCCGTAGTAGAGCGTGGCGAGCGTTGACTTCACCTGCACTTGAAATTTTTGATATTCGCCAAGCAAATTTCCCTGCTTGTCCACGATTTCTTCTACCATTTCAAGTGGTAGTTTATAGACAAAATCAAGGTCGCCTTTTTTGAGCGCGAGTAATTCGGCTTTTTGTTCTTTAATGAATGTCACTTTGATTCCGCTCAACAACGGCAGTTGATTTCCGAATTCATCTTTCCCCCAGTAATTCGGATTTTTTTCCATAATCACAACTTCATCTTCACGCAATGCCTTGATGCGGAAAGGTCCGGTGCCTACTGCTTTTGCACGCAAATCATTCCCGTATTTCTCCACTGCTTCTTTTGGAAATACCGCGGTGAACGGCAGCGCAAGCATTTGCAAAAAGCCCGGAAAGAATTTTTCCAATTCAACCTTCACGGTAGAATCATCTACCACTGTTACTCCTGCTAATTTTTCAGGCTTTGAGGAAATGTCGCCTGCATGTTTCTCTTCCAACTCTTTTATGCGCGCAGCAGCAGATAAATAATTTTCATCCTCTGAGTTTGCCGGATACTTGGCTGCGGTTTGTTTCAGCGATTCATATTCACGCGACAAGTAATAATTATTCGCGCCTTTCACCTTGTCTTTGAATACCCAAAAACCCTGATTGCTGACATCAGGCGTGCAAAGTTTGGTAAGACAATATTCAAAATCATGCGCAGTAACCTCTCTGCCTTTACCCTCGGGAAAACAGGCGTCATCATGAAATTTCACGCCTTTGTGCAAATGGAAAGTATAAACTAATCCGCTGCTATCCATTTCCCAACGTTCAGCAAGACAGGGTTTCACGGTGAGGTCAGCCTGATCAAAGCGCACCAGTCCTTCATAAATCTGGTTAGTGATGCGGTGTCCGCCTACTTCGGTGATGTTGAGCGGATAGAGGCTTCGGAAAAATTCCGTTTCATTCACTCTCAACACGCCTCCATAATTTCTGCCGCCTTGAGCGGGAGTAAGTTTGTCTGAATGTTTGTTGCCACCCAGATTGCAGGAAGCGAGCAAGACGATGAAGCAGACAGAAACAAGAGAATTGCGCATGAGAAGATTGTTTTGGGCGAAGATAAAAAACCTGTGGTGTTCCTTTGAAATTATATCGCTGCAACCGCTTCGCAATCCTTTCTATCCTTTAACTAATTTTAGCAGCGATAGCCACCCGAATTTCCATGCAATTTCCCGTTCAATCAAAGGGCAAGATGTCAGATGTCCTTTAGCAACCATCCTTTTTTAAAATATTGTTTTGCAACAGCGCTTTGCTTTCTTTCGCTGCCGCAGGGCTTTGCCCAGACATACAGCATCAGCGGAAAAGTGACCGATGCGATTTCCCGTGAGCCGATTCCGTTTGCAAGTGTTTTCTTACAAGGAAAAAGCATCGGCACCAATTCAGATTTTGAAGGCAACTATACGTTGCAAGTGAATGTGCTTTCCGATACGCTTGTCGTTACCAGCATCGGTTATCAGGCTGCAAAGAAGCCGTTAAAAAATTTTCCCGCCCAAACCGTCAACTTCATTCTTGAGCGCGCAGAAATCAGCTTGCAGGAAATTTTAATACGCCCGACTGAAGACCCTGCCGTTGTGATGTTCCGCAAAATCATTAAAAACAAGGAGCGCAACAGCAACAATAAATTGAAAAACTACAGCTACGAAGCTTACAACAAAGTAGAACTTGACCTGTATGATTGGAACGATAAATTTCAGGATAGGAAAGTAATGCGTCCGTTTCAGTTTGTGTTTGACCGTATTGATAGCATCACCGAAGACCAGCCGTTCCTTCCCGTGTTCCTCTCGGAAAGCTTATCCGATTATTATTATCGCAGCGAACCGCAAACGGAAGAGCGTGAAGTAGTGTATGCCAGCAAGCAATCAGGCATCGAGAACGAAAGCTTCTCGCAGTTTCTCGGCTCCATGTATCAGGAAGTGAGCGTGTATGACAACTGGCCCTCGCTGTTTTATAAAAGCTTTGTAAGCCCCGTGAATGACAACGGGCTTGCCTATTACAAATACAGCCTTGTTGACAGCGGGTTCATTGACGGAGTGTACTGCTACCAAATGACGTTTGCGCCCAAAACGCAAAGCGCTTTTACTTTCGTGGGTGACATGTGGATTGCTGATTCCTCGTATGCGCTCAAGCAGGTGAGCATGGAAGCATCGAAGCATGTGAACATTAACTTCATTGACAAAATGAGTTTCTTCCAGCAGTTTGAGTTGGTGAACGATTCACTGTGGATGCTCTCGAAAGACAAGCTCGTGATTCGCTTCAAGATGACGGAAAACATGCTTGGATTCATCGGCAGAAAAACTGCTTCCTATAAGGATATTCAGGTTGACCGCACCGACATGGAGCAATTTTTTACAACACGCACCGATATTGTGGTGGATGAAAAAGCATTTGAAAAACAAGATTCATTCTGGAATGAAAAACGCCACGAGGAATTGACGCTGAATGAAACCGGAGTGTATGAAATGGTGGACTCGCTGAAAAACACCCGCGCATTTAAGAATTGGCTTGATGTGGTGAATATGGTACTCACCGGTTATTATGATGCAGGGTGGATTGAACTTGGTCCGATTGCTTCGGCTATCAGTTTCAATGATGTGGAAAATGTGCGTTTCCGCTTTGGTTTTCGCACATCAAATGAATTCAGCAAACGCTTTCGGATAGGAGCGTATGGCGCTTATGGCACTGCCGACAAGCGTTTTAAATGGGGCGCAGATGCAATCTTTATGATTGCCAAAGACCCGCGCCAGATGGTTGGCGTGGAATATTCACGCGACCTCGATTTGAAAGCGACAAGTGCCGCTCAGTTCGGGCAGGATAATTTCCTCACCGGCTTGATTCGCAGAAACGTGCCGCAGCGTCTCAGTTATGTGAAGCAAGGAGCAGTGTTTTATGAAAAAGAATGGAAGGTGGGTTATTCCAACCGCATCACGCTACGCCACCGCGACATTGTACCTGAGTCTGCATTTGATTTTAAATATTTGGAAGACACCGAAAATGGACGTCTCGATACTGTAACATCCTTCATCACTGCTGAAGCCAGCTTTCGTCTGCGCTTTGCTTATCGTGAAAAATTCGTCACCGGTGATTTTGACCGCGTGAGCCTCGGCACGCGCTACCCTACTTTGATTGCAGCCTATACGCTGGGTGTGAAAAGCATTTTCGGCAGTGATTACAACTACCATAAAATTGAAGTAGCGCTGAATTATAATTTTCCAATAAATCCGATAGGTACATTTAATGTCACGCTTGTTGCGGGAAAAACATTCGGGACACTGCCGTTCCTGTTGCTGAACGTGCTGCCGGGCAATGAAACATTTTTTTATAACCGCTTTGCCTTTAACCTCATGAACAGATTTGAGTTTGTTACCGATATGTATGCAGCGTTGCACGTGCGCCATCACTTCGAAGGTTATTTCTTCAATAAAATTCCGTGGGTGCGCAAGCTGAAGCTGCGCGAAATCATCTTTGCCAATGCCGTTATCGGCACGATGAGCGCTACCAACAAAAAGGCAAACGAGCTTAACTATAAGGCGAACGAGCTTAACTATTACTTCTATGTTCCTTTTCCGAAACCTTACGTGGAGGTGGGCTTCGGTATTGAGAACATCTTTAAACTGTTTGAAGTGGACTTCATGTGGCGACTCACGTATCGCGGCAATCCGTATGCGCCCGCATGGCTTCCGATGTTTGGAATGAAGCTGGAGTTTTAAAACTGAAAAGCAGTCTTCGTAATCAGAAAATTATTGAAGTGGCGCGTACTTACCTCCTGCTTTATCGCATTTTTTTGTAGCGCACAGGGCAGAAGGTTAGCCGTATCTTTCAGCAAAGCGGCAGGAGGCAGTGGCAGCAGGCAGTCATCCTGAGCCTGTCGAAGGATGGCGCAAGTTTGAGCGATTGCCTCTGCGCGATGGATAACTTGTGGCGAATCATTGATTAAAATAAACAAGGATGAAGGCACGAGAAGACTTAACTCACAGGCAACGCGTCATTCTCGCGCCAGAGAAGAGGGCATTCTATTCTTTTTTCACAGAACTCTAAGCGTAAACACGTAGGTGTATTTAGTCGTCCCTCAAAAACATTAACAAGTATTGATTTCATTGGGCTTTATAGCAAAAGCAGTGGATAAAAATCTGCCAGATTCGGAGGTTACAAGC